>Ga0160475_100106_pt1 | contig 84698 bp, 71 predicted proteins | sample HID1975M_E11MG_FD_108254 | JGI IMG/M metagenome (GOLD analysis project Ga0160475, IMG submission 108254) | Enriched soil microbial communities from UW Madison campus, WI, USA - HID1975M_E11 MG | ecosystem: Environmental > Terrestrial > Soil > Unclassified | place: USA: Madison, Wisconsin... | reverse complement strand
ATTACGAGGTTTTCTACACTCAAAAATTACTAAAAGATTCAAAACCTGTAACAATTAATTTAAAGAATTCTAGCCTGAATGAAGCTTTAAATCAGGTCTTTAAGAGTCAAAACTTAAAATACACACTTACCAATCAGACTATTGTGGTAACTGCTTCAAATTCAAAAGATGAAGAGCGGGGAAACGGATTAATCGATATACGAGGAAAGGTCGTAAACAATAGAAATGAACCTTTTCCTGGTGTATCGGTAACTATTTGGGGTACAAACCGGATTGCTGTAACTGATTTTGATGGTAGTTTTTCTTTTGAAAAAGCACCGTCGAATGGTATTCTAGATTGCTCGGGATTAACTATTGAAAAAAAATCTTTTGCTATTAATGGACGTACAGATTTAACACTTATTGTTGAAGATAAGGTTGCTGCAATGAAAGAGGTTGTTGTTACTGGTTTTCAGACTATTGCAAGAAGCAACTTTACAGGTGCTATAACTAAAGTCGACGAAAAAACATTAAACGAAAATATCAATACTAATTTGTCAAGTGCGCTTGAAGGTCGCGTTGCAGGTTTGATGTTTCAAAAGAATCCAAGTGGAGCAGCAGCTGATAAACCTATATTGCGTGGTATGGGAACTTTTTCTAATCAAGTTGGTTATAGTCCGCTTATAGTAATAGACGGATTGCCAAGTGAATTGACTTTAGACGAAATTAATCCGTATGATATTGAGAGCGTTGATGTTCTTAAAGATGCCGCTGCAGCTTCTATTTACGGTTCAAGAGCTGCAAATGGAATTATCGTTTTAACTACTAAAAAAGGAAATGGTAAATTAAAAGTAAGCATTAATTCTGATTTCTTTATCGCGGATAAACCCAATTTAAGAGATATGAATTATGCTTCTACAAGCGATTTAATCGATCTTGAACAGGCGGTTTACAATAGAGAAAGAGCAAGATTTGCTAATACTGCTACAATGTTTAGCGGTTATGGAGATATTGGTAATAGTAGTATGAAGTATTATAGTCCGCTTTATCAGCTTAATAGAGATTTGGAGGAAGGTGTTATTAATAATGCTGATTATAATTCTACTATTGCTCAATGGAGAAAGAATGATTATATTAAGGATTATCGTGATAATGTATGGCAGAATGAATTAAGACAACGATATAATATTGCATTTTCTGGAAGTACAAGCAGGCAAAATACTTACGTTTCGCTGAATTATGACGAATCAAAAAATCGCATTAAATACAATAACAGCCGTGCATTTAATCTTTATGCAAAAAGTAGTTTTCAATTTAATGATTGGTTAAATGCTACATTTGGAGTGAATGGAACGTACAGTAATGATGATGTTACAGATTCTAGTTATAGCAATTATGATATTCAAAAAAGATACGAGCGTATCACAGATGACTACGGAAATCTTGTAATATCTCCATTTGTTGGAATTAATGACGGTTTTACTTCTGGAAGTGTTATTAATCCGTATGTAGCTAGAAAATTAGCTGGTTTAAGCGGATTTAAATCAACTCAATTTAATGTTTTAGACGCGCTTCAAGAAGGTATTGAGCAACAGAACTCATTAAGTTTAAGAACTTTTGCTAACATAAAAGCTAAACTTTGGAGAGGTTTAAGTTTTAATACACAATTTCAATACGAGGTAAGAAAAAACGATAATGAGCAATATTATGCTATTGACTCTTATAAAATGCGCATGGCTATTAATTCTCTAACAGGATATAATCCAACTACAAACGCGTATACTTATGTGGATGGATTTTCAACTGGTGGCCGATACAAACAATTAAGCAGTCAGGCGAGTAATTATTCTTTTAGAAACCAACTAGATTTTAATCAGGATTTTGCTGATGGAAAACATTCTATAAATGCATTAGCTGGTTTTGAAATGCGTGAAACTTTTGTTCCAAGAAGTATAGAACAACTTAGATACGGTTACGATCCAGTTACGCTTAGTTCTGCCGTGTTAAACAATCTAGCATTAAGTCAGACAGGAGTTGCTAGTTACATCTACGGGAACAACAGAACTTTAGCAGCTTTAGGAAGAACACAGCAAGAAATTTTACACCGTTATTTTTCAGTTTTTAGTACTGCTAGTTATACTTATTTGTCTAAATATAACGTAACAGGAAGTTATCGTGTTGATAGAGCAGATTTGTTCGGAGTTGATCCAAAATATAAAAACCGTCCATTGTGGTCTACAGGTTTAGGATGGAATATCAGCAATGAAGATTTCATGAAAGAAGTAAAATGGGTTAGCATGCTTAAATTAAGAGCAACTTACGGTATTAACGGAAATATAGATCAATCTACAACTCCATATATTACCGCTACAAGAAGAAACGATAATTTATATCAGTCTTTACAATATACAAATATCACAGCTCAGCCTAATCCAATGTTAAGATGGGAAAAAACACAAACTACTAATTTAGGTGTAGATTATAGCTTGTTTCGTGCGAAATTAAACGGTACTATTGATATTTATCGCAAATACAGCAGTGATTTATTAGCTACAACAGACTTAGATCCTACGGTTGGAGCATTGACAAGAAGAATTAATGCTGGAGCTTTATTAAACAAAGGAATTGAATTTAGTTTAGGTTCTGAATGGTATAATAATGGAAGTTTCCGAGTTGCTTCTAATTTAATATTTGCTTTTAACGAAACGACTGTCAAAAAAGTTACAAGAGCTCAGTCTACCGCAACATCATATGTAGCTTCGCCAGGAGATTATTTTATAGAAAATGAAGCGTATAATAGTTTATATGCCTACAAATATGGAGGAATGACAAATGGATATCCATATGTATTAGATGAAAACGGAAATCCTTCAATTACTTTTGATAGTAATGGAAATCCAATTTCAACTACAATTAAATCTATTACAAGTCCAGATGCGTTGGTAAATATGGGAACTTTATTGCCAACTTATACAGGTTCACTTTCGCAACGATTTTCATACAAACAATTTGATTTGAATTTCTTATTTGTTTTTTCTGGAGGAAATGTAATGCGTAAAGAAACTTTTGATATGTCATCTGATTTAGTAAATCTTTCAGGAATTGCGGATCGTTATACCGATACAAATAGAAATGGTAATACACGTCTATATGTAGATTTTGACGAAAGCATTAGAAATTATGCAACTACAATAAGCAGTCAATGGAGAAATTCGAGTGCAAATGTTGTAGATGGAGATTACATTAAACTTAGAAATATTTCATTAGGTTATAATCTGCCAAAAACTTTTGCAAGCAAAATCAAAATGGCGTCGGCTAAATTTACTTTTCAGGTAAACAATCTTTGGTATTGGAGTGCAGCAGGAAATCATATTGATCCAGAAGTTTATAGTGCAAATAGCGCAACACGTAATTTACCATCGCCAAAAACCTATTTATTTGGCTTTAATCTTACTCTTTAAAAAATGAAACATATATATATAACACTACTGTCGCTTATGATGTTAACCGTAACATCTTGCGAAGATTATACCGATGTTACACCAAAAGGAGCTCTTGTTATAGAAACTCCTGAACAATTTCTTGAATTGGTATCATTGCCAAATAGAGGTTATCCAATTAATAACTTTCAGTATTTGTCTGATGATCAATGGATGCGAGAAGCCAATGTAATCGGAAGAACCCCAAACATTGATATCATTAATTTTACTTTTGATGAAAGTGTTGATCGCGTTTCGTTGTTGACAGGTTCAAGTTTTTACAACCAAGCTTACACTTATATCAACCGATGGAATACCATTATTTCGTTAGTCGATAATAGTAAAGGAGATGAAAGTATTAAACAATTAGCGAAAGCAGAAGCTAAAATTTTTAGAGCTTACGATCACTTTTTATTGATTAATACTTATGCTAAAGGTTACGATCCTCAAACTGCAGCAACAGATGGAGGTATCTGCATTATGGATAAATTTGATTTAGAAGCGCAACCTGTAAAATCTACTGTAGCACAGGTTTACGATTTTATTCAAAAAGATATCGAAGACGCATTGCCATATATTAAAGAAAAACCAGTAGACGTTTATCACCCTTCTTTAGCATTTGCTTATGCTTTTAAAGCTAAAGTTCACTTATTTAAGCGTGAAATTGCTCAAGCGCAAGCAGCTGCAGAAAAATCATTAACTTATAATAATCAAATATTTGATTTAGTTGCTTATAATGCTCAAGGCGGACCAACGGCTGTTGCTGTTCCAGCGGCAAATAATGTTGAAGTTTTGAGTTATATGTACATGACAGGTTATAATGAAATGAACTTCGCGCAAAGCTACATCATCAGTACAGAATTGAGAACTTTATTCGGAACTAACGATGCACGTTTCAATTTATTTTTCAACTCTACAAGTACAACCAATTTAGATATAGGTTCAAATACAGCATATTGGGCAACGCAATACACAAGATTTTTTTATCCGACAGTTGGTATGAAAACGCCTGAAGTATATTTAATGCTCGCAGAATGTTATGCAAGAGATAATAAACTTGCAGAAGCAGTTGACGTTTTAAATAAATTAAGAGCAAAACGTATTATATCAGGAACTGTAAATCTAACTGTTCCAGCAACAAGAAAAGAAACAATGCAACTCGTTATAAACGAGCGTAGAAAAGAATTGCTTTTAGGATTTAATCGATTTTTTGACTTAAAAAGATTGAATACTGAAACGGAATATGCTAAAACAGTTACAAGAGTATTTCCAATCGTAAATAAAACAGTTCCGCAAAAGACGTACACTCTACAGCCCAATTCTAGATTATACGTTGTGCCGTTTCCGTTAAGTGCATTAACAAAGAATCCAAAACTTACATTAAATACAGACGAGAAAGTTCCGTTTTAATTCCAATGAAAAAACTATTCATAATGCTAATCATGCTGGCTGTTGGTCAGCATGGTTTTGCTCAAACGCCAGAAAAGAAAGCCGATAGCACAAGTACGCAGCCGAAAGGAATGTTGGCTTACAACAAAGTTATTACTGATAAAGCAAAAAGCAAATCGGGACTTTTCACGATTAGTCAGGTCGATACAAAGTATTATTTTCAAATTCCAGATACTTTATTTAATAGATATATGTTGGTGGTAACCAGGTATTTATCTACTCCAGAAGGAATGGGCATTTTTGGTGGAGAAAAAGCAAATGAACAAACTATTTACTTTGAAAAAGGATCTAATAATACTGTTTATTTGAGATCATTACAATACAAACAAGATGTTCGTTCTTCAGATTCAATGTTGGCAAAAGCATTGGCAGGAAGTAACGAAAATCCGATTGTGGCGGCTTTTCCAATAAAAACAACCAATCCAGATTCTGGAGAAGTTGTAATAGATGTAACCGAAGCTTTCAAAAAAGATAATGCGATGTTTTCTATCGGAAGTACAGAGAAAACTGAAAAAAAATTAAGCTCACTTGCTGATGATAAATCTTTTGTTGAAAGTATAGATACATATCCTATTAATATTGAAGTTAAAACAACAAAGACTTACACAAGTTCTACAGCAAGTAGCGGAAGTGTTACACTGAGATTAAACACTTCGATTGTTTTACTTCCGAAAACGCCAATGCGTAAACGTTTTTTTGATGAGAGAGTAGGTTATTTTGCGAATAAATATGTTTTGTTTGATGACGATGAGCAGCGTGCGCAGAAAAAATTCATCGTGCAGCGTTACCGTTTAGAACCTAAAGACAAAGACATTAAAAAATATCTAAGAGGCGAATTAGTTGAGCCAAAGAAACAAATTGTTTATTACATAGATCCTGCAACGCCAAAAAAATGGAGACCTTATTTAATTGCAGGTATTAACGATTGGCAGAAAGCTTTTGAAGCAGCTGGTTTCAAAAATGCGATTGTTGGTAAAGAATGGCCAGAAGATGATAAAACCATGAGTTTGGAAGATGCAAGATATTCTGTAGTAAGATATTTAGCTTCTGAAACACCAAATGCTTATGGACCAAGAATAAGCGATCCGAGAAGTGGAGAAATTATGGAAAGCCATGTAGGCTGGTATCATAATGTGATGAAATTAGTTCAGAGATGGTACATGATTCAAGCAGGGCCTTTAGATCCGAGAGCTAGAAAAATGCATTTAGACGATGAACTAATGGGACAATTAATTCGTTTTGTTTCTTCGCATGAAATCGGGCACACAATTGGTTTACGCCACAACATGGGAGCAAGCAGTGCAACGCCTGTAGAAAAACTTCGTGATAAAAAATGGGTAGAAGCAAATGGACACACCGTTTCTATTATGGATTATGCTCGCTTTAATTACGTAGCACAACCAGAAGATAATATTAGTTCAAAAGGAATTTATCCTCGTATTGGAATCTACGATAAGTGGGCAGTTGAATGGGGATATAAATACTATCCAAATGCTAAAGATGAGTTTGAAGAAGAAAAAACATTAGCAAAATTAACTACAGATAGTTTAACTGCAAATCCGAAATTGTGGTTTGGAGGTGAAGGAAAAGACGAAGATCCAAGAAGCCAGTCTGAAGATCTTGGTGATGATTCAGTAAAGGCAAGCGATTACGGAATTAAAAATCTAAAACGAGTAGTTCCAAATCTAGTTCAATGGACTTATCAGCCAAACGATGCTTATGACAATTTAGCTGATATGCATAAAGCAGTTGTATTACAATATAGCCGCTATTTGTATCATGTATTGAAAAATATTGGTAATAATTATGTAACCAAAAGAACTGTTGACGAAAAAGGTGCAGTATATCAGCCAATTCCAAAAGCAAAAGTAAAAGCAGCGATTGATTATGTTGGCAGACAATTGTTTATCGCACCTTTATGGATGTATCCAACAGAAATTGAACAGCTTATTCCGTTAAAAACAGCAGACCAAATAGCAGACCAGCAGAATCAGGTTTTAAATATGCTTTTGAGTTCTGGAATGCTTTACAATATCAGCGTAAAATCAATGCAATTTGAAGGTGCTTATACAGTTCCAGAATTTTTAAATGATTTACAGCAAACGGTATGGATAAAATTCAGCGGAGATGAAAAGCAAGATTTTTATAGAAGAAGTTTGCAACGCAGTTATGTTGAAAAACTAGGAATGCTTTTATTGCCAAAAGAATTAGAGCCTGGTAAAGCAGCAAATACAGCACAACGTAGTGATGTGAATTTGTATGGGAAACAGCATCTATTAAAGCTAAAAAAAGATATCACAAATATGATGAATGGAGCAAGTGGAATTAGCAAAGATCATTATGAAAGCCTTTTGATAGACATCGAAAAAATTATTACAAAATTAGATAAACCTACATCATGAAAAAATTAGTAGTTCTGGCATTTCTTTTTTTAAGTGCATTTGCGCAAGCTCAATTAACATCAAAAGAAGAAGTAACTCCTGACTTAGTAGAAAAGAGAGAAGCACAGAAAAAAGAAATCACAAAAAATTACTTGGCTCTAAAAAATAGTTTTTTAGTTTCAGATAGTCTTGCCGTTGCTAAAAATGCAGAAGCATTAAAAAGTTCCTTAAAAGTTTTCAGATTTAAAAAATTAAGTCTTGAAAAAATGAACGAAGCAACAACATCAAGAAAAGAAATTATTGAATTAGCAGATCAGCTTATCGCGAATAAAAACATCAATAAACAGCGTAAAGTTTTTGAAACGCTTTCTGTTAAATATTGGGAACAGGCTTCAAAATTTAAAGCTGCCGATGCAACGCTATATTTACAGATTTGTCCAATGACAGGAGCAGTTTGGACAAGTGATAGCAAAGAAATTAAAAACCCATATTACCCAAAAAATATGCTCACTTGCGGCGAAGTAAAAGCAAGTTTATAAAATTTAGAATTTGAATTAGTTTGATAAATACGGTATTCTGAAAGGGAGCCGTATTTGTCATTTCTAATTGATTTTGATTAATACGTTAATTATGAATTACAAAAAAGCTGTCTACAAGTATAGACAGCTTTTTTTATTTCGATTCTAATTGTTCTTAAATAATTAGATTTTGTCTCCAATATATTTCGCCACTTCGGCAAGTCGGTTAGAAAATCCCCATTCGTTATCATACCAAGCTGCAACAGAAAGCAAATTTCCTTCTTTAGCGGTAAGCGGCAAATCGATAATCGAGGAATGCGGATCAGCCACAATTCTCGCCGATGTCCATTGTTCTTCTAAAACATCTAAAACACCTTTTAAAGAACCTTCTTTTGCAGCTTTTCTAAAAGCATCGTTAACTTCTTGTACCGAACAATCTTTAGTGGTAACAAGATTAAGCTCGGCAATACTTCCCGTTTTTGTTGGAACTCTGTATGCTTTTCCAGTAATTTTTAAATCACTCCAAATAAACTGAAGCGCTTTTGCAGCTCCAGATGAAGACGGAATAATATTTTCTGCTGCTGCCCAAGAATCACGTCTGTCTTTCATTGGCTGATCGGTTAAAGATTGTGTATTAGTATAAGAATGCACGGTTGAAAATAAACCATATTCAATTCCGAAATTCTCTTTAATCACTTTTACAACGGCAGCTAAAGCATTGGTTGTACAACTTCCCATACTAATGATTTTATGGTTTGCAGCGTCAAATTCATCTAAATTAATTCCTTTCAAAAGTACAGCATCGCAATCGGCAAGAGATTTACTTGGCGCACTTACCAAAACATATTTTGCACCTTTATCAATGTGTTTTTGAGCAAAATCTCTTGTAGTGGCACGTCCGGTACAATCTACAACCAAATCAACTCCAAGTGCTTTCCAATCTGGAATGTCTAGCTTTGAATTTTTGTACGGAATTTTTCTATCTCCAATAATAAAATTTTCATCTGCTGTTTTTACTTCTTCGTGCCATCTGCCGTAGTTGGTGTCGACACTAAAAAGCGCTCCGAGCAAGTCTATATCTTGAATGTCAGCAATGACTTCAGGAACAAAAAGATTGTTTTTTAATGCCACGCGAAGAAATTGTCTTCCAATTCGGCCAAATCCGTATAATGCTATTTTTGCCATGATATAATTAATTTAAATGATTATTTATTTGCTGAATTAAAATGGAGCACGTAAAAACATATTTATAAATTTAACATTAAAATATTGATTGTCAATTTTTTAACTTTAAATAATTTTTAAATGTTTCTACGTGCTCTACTATTTTTTGGATTAATTTATTTTAACCAAATGATCTTCGATAGCTTTTCTTTGTGATTCATATTGAGCAGGAAGTTTCAAGTTTTTACCTAATTCTTCTAAGCTTTCATCAACTGTAAATCCTGGATTGTCGGTAGCAATTTCAAACAAAACTCCTCCTGGTTCTCTGAAATAAAGAGAATGAAAATATTGTCTATCGATTTGTGGCGTAATGGACAATCCGTAATCTTCGATTTTTTCACGGAAGTGCATTAAAATTTCATCATTTTTTACTCGGAAAGCTACGTGGTGAACTGTTCCATTGGCATTTAAACCACGTTTCTCATCCGTTAATTCAACTAAGTCAACAATTGCAGCATTTTCTACCGCATCTGTTGCATAACGGTAACGATTTACATCTTGATCAATTAATTTATAACCAAATATTTCAGTTAAAATCGCAGCAGTTGGTTTAATGTCGTTTAAAGTCAAAGTGATGTTATGAAAACCTTTTGTCGCCACATCAGCTTTTACTTCTTCAGTTTCCCAAGCTTTTCTGTTATCGTCTGTTTTAGATTCGATTAACTCTAATTTTAATCCGTCTGGATCTAAGAAAGTCAAGTACTTTTCACCAAATTTTTCAGCTGGTTTATTGTAAATGACATTGTATTTCTCAAAACGTTTTTGCCAAAAATCCAAACTTCCTTTTGGAACAGAATAGCCAATTTCAGTTGCCATTCCAGAACCTTTTCTTCCTTGCTGAATTCCTTCTCCCCAAGGGAAAAATGTCAAAATAGTTCCTGCGCTTCCAACTTCATCACCAAAGTAAAAATGGTACGTTCCTGGATCGTCAAAATTCACCGTTTTTTTGATAAATCTTAATCCTAATATGTTTGAGTAAAAGTTAAAGTTACGTTTAGCGTCACCTGCAATTGCAGTAATATGGTGTAAGCCTAAAATTTTATTTTCCATGGTATTTGTTATATTAAATTGTTATTTGATTTTTCTTTTACAAATTTACGTCCGTTATGGCTGTGCATCGATTAACCTAGATTAAGAAATAAAAAACGGTTAATTTTCGGCGTGCCATGATATATCCAAATAATATTCCATTTAGGTTAATGTGTTGTTTATTAAGGATTTTAGAAAGGGAATCAATTTTTGATTATACGATATATCGTAATTTTATGAATTTAATATCTCGTATTTAGAAAATCGATAGTAGTTTAATAAAGGCTATTTCTTAAATTTACGCTACCACGCATAAAAAATACCACAAGAATTACCGTTATGGAAAAATCAACAGATAAAACTGTAATCCTGATGAAGCGATTGCAGGAAAGAGAACAAGAACAAATGTTGATTTTATCTCTCTGTACGGCACTTTCTCCAATTTTAAATAAAGAAGAATTTGATACCGTTATAAACGGAATATTGAAAGACAATTTTCTGTTTGATGACTTTATTTTAACTTCTTCAAATGAAGACGAATCGGAATATCAAATTTTTTATCATTCTTCAAATAAAAATGCGGACTTAAAAAACTATGTTTTAAACGACGGATTTTTTAATCGTTGCTTAGATTCTGCCGATACTGTTATTTTTGATTTGAATGAAGATCAAAAAAATCCAGATTATATTCAAAACATACATAAAAAAGGTTTCAAAAATGCCATCGGAATTTGTCTTCCTCATACCAAAGGAAATCGAAATGTACTTTTTCTTTTCTTCAAAAATACCAAAACTTTTACTCGAGAATCCAATCGCGTTTTAAGAGGAATTGCGACACAGCTTTCAATTACAATTAGAAATATTAAACTGACTCAAGAATATGAAAATAATCTTGTTGAGTTAAAAAGACTCAAAAGCATTTCTTCAAATAATAATCAAGAAAAACCTGAAATTATAAAAAAAGGTTTTCATGGAATTGTTGGGAATAGCGATGCCATGCAAAATGTATACGAATTGATTTCACAAGTTGCTTCTTCCAATTCTACCGTTTTAATTTTTGGTGAAACAGGAACAGGAAAAGAACTAGTAGCAAATGCAATTCATAATTTATCGCCAGTTTTTAATAATAGAATGATTAAAGTAAATTGTGCTTCAATTCCAGAGAATTTGATTGAAAGTGAATTATTTGGACATGAAAAAGGAGCTTTTACAGGAGCAACAGAACAAAGAATCGGCAAGTTTGAACAAGCACAAAATAGTACTATTTTTTTGGATGAAATTGGAGAGCTTCCGCTAGAATTGCAAGGAAAACTGCTTCGTGTTTTACAGGAAAAAGAAATTGAAAGAGTTGGCGGAAATAAAAGCATCAAAATAAATGCAAGAGTAATTGCGGCGACCAATAAATCGCTTCAAAAAGAAGTTGCCGAAGAACGATTTAGAAGTGATTTATATTATCGTTTAAATGTTTATCCGATTCCGCTTCCTGCTTTGCGTGATCGTTTAGGAGATATAGAAATTCTAGGAAATTTTTTCTTAGAAAAACACGCTGCAAGAATTGGAAAGAAAATTAAAGGCTTTTCTAAAAATGTACTCAATAACATGATTTCTAATGCTTGGCCAGGAAATGTACGCGAGTTAGAAAATATGATCGAAAGAAGTATTTTGTTTGCCAAAGACGATACGATTAGAGAAATGACTTTTTCTGAAATTTTTATCGAAACATCAGAAACTTCTAAAACTGAATTTCGGACTAAAACGTTGCAAGAAGTAGAGAAGGAGCATATTTTAAAAATCATAAAAAAATGCAACGGTAGAATTTCAGGTCCGCAAGGCGCGGCAGTTTTATTGGGTTTACCGTCTACGACTTTAGCTTCAAGAATGCAGAAATTAGGAATTAAAAAAGAACATTTTCTAGATTAATATTTTAGTCAATCATTTTTATTTTTCCCGAAGAAACCGCCCAATAAATCAATAAAAGCATGCTTATTGCCAAAGCGGCTGTTGGAAATTGAAATGAAATTCCGAATGCAATTAAATACGTTGGAAATCCGTACAAATAATTATTTCTGATTTTTTTAATTGCCAAATCTGTGATTCCCGGACGCAATAATTTCTTGTTGTGACTTGCAATAAACCACAATAAATTGTACGAAATGTTGATTAATACAAATATTCCAGTATAAATCGCTACAGAAATATTAGAAGCTTCACCGTCAAAAAAACGAGCTAATAAAGCAGTCGGATAAGAAACCGCTGTAACCAGAAACAAAATTAATCCGTTTGAAAACATGATCGCTGTATTTCTACTGTAAATCTGTTTAAAAATCTTGTGATGATTGACCCACATGATGAAAATACTGAAAAAAGAAAGCGTAAAAGCCAAATACGTTGTCCATTCACTTTTTAAAAAAGCCAATAATTCTGTACCGTTTTTTACCGCATTTATTTCTGGTGCATGAAGATCTAAAACCAAAAGCGTTATAGCAATGGCAAATACGGCATCGCTGAAATTTTCTATTCTTACGGTTTCTTTTTCCATTTTTATGATTTTGTAATTGATGATAATTATTAACCGCAAAGCTCACAAGGATTTACGCAAGGTTCGCAAAGTTTTTAGGCAAAGCTTTGCGAACTTTGTCTTCTTTATAAAAATAGAATAATAAAAACTTTGCGGACTTTGCGTTAAAATCCTTTCTTGATCTAAAAAAATCTCGTTTTAAAAATTATATTTTTATAAATATTGATTTTCGAAGTTTAGGCTCAATATTTTTTGTTTTGTGTCCTTTTCCTGTGGTGTCTTCAACCAATAAAATCGAACCAGTAGGAAATGCTCTTTTTTTACCCAATGAAGTTTCGATTTCTACGCCACCTTCCAATAAAACAATATATTGACGGTCTGGTGCGTTGTGAAAATCGTAATCATAAGAAGGACTTACTTCTCTAAAAACAATAGATTTGACAGGTTCATCATCAGATAAAAATCCGATCTCGCCATTATTTTTTAGTGGAACTTCAAAGTCTTCAAAATGACTTTCTCCGTTTTCATCGCTGTAAACTCGCGTTATCGTAATCATTATTTTTTATTGAAAATCAATGCATTTGCACAATCAACTTCATCTTGGCTGATCGTATGTCCCATATTTGGGTAGATTTTTTTAGTAACATCTGCGCCTAATTTTGTCATAAGCGTTTCAGTATCATTTACTCTTTCTACAGGAACATGAAAATCTGGATCGCTTGTTCCGATAAAAACTGGCGTGTTTTCGAAATTTCCAGAATAATGGTTTTCATAAACCTCATCACCAATTAATCCGCCTGTAAAAGCTACGATTCCGCCATATTTTGCGGCATTTCTTGATGTGAATTCCAAAGCAAGACAAGCACCTTGAGAAAATCCTAAGAAATAAATATTTTCTTTTTCGATTCCGTTTTGCTGAATTGCAACTACAACTTGATGAATGGCTTCTAGCGATTTTGAAAACGAAGGTTCATTTTCGTCAAGAGGTGCCAAAAACGAATACGGATACCAAGTTCTGTTTTCTGCTTGAGGCGCAACCAAAGCAAAATCTTGTACTTTAAGATGTTTCGCGATCGAAAGAATATCATGCGCGCCTGCACCACGACCGTGAATCATGATGAGTGCTTTTTTGGCTTCATTTAAAGGAACGCCGTCTGTTATTATTTCTGTATTCATAATATATTTTTTTGAATTTTGTGTAAAGTTTTTTCTCGCAGATTTGGCAGATTTTTTTAATTCATTTAATCTTTAATCGTGGCTAATATTTTTAACACATAGAAACATAGATTTCTTTGCGATTAAAGGCGTTTCACTTGTTTAAATAAACATAGCAACTATGTGTTAGAAACTAGTTTCTTTTTAATTCTCTTTTTAAAGACCAAAAAACTATGTTTCTATGTGTTTAAATATTTTGATAGTTAAAAAAACTTGAAATTACTTTTTCCAAATATCTTCATATTCGTCTGGATGTCTTTTGAATTGAGCGTGAACGTAAGGACAAAGTGGTAAAACTTTCAAATTATTAGCGCGTACATACGAAACCATTTCTTCTAAAAGTTTTTTTGCATAGCCTTTTCCTTCGGCTTCTGGTTCAACTCCAGTGTGGTAAACTGTTAATAAATCTGGCTTGATACTCACGGTCATTTCTCCTAGTTTTTTGTCATCAACATAAAGATTAAAAGCACCGTGTTGTTTTTCGTCTAATTCTAGTTTTATTGTTTCCATATTTATTTTTTTATATCTTGGTTTAGAACTACAAAGTTCGTTAAACTAGCAGTTAAGTCTACTTAATGTAGATTAATTATAATCTTGTTTTATACCTAATTTTTTCATTTTTGAATACAAAGTCTGAGGCTGCATTTTAAGCATTTCTGCAGCGCCGCCAGGGCCAGAAACTTTTCCGTCGCAAAGCTGCAGTGCATTCATAATATGTTCTTTTTCCATTTCTTCCATCGATTTCATTTTTCCTGTCTGAACGACTTCAAGCGGAGTAGATGTCTTCGAAGGAAGATCAAAATTTTCAATTTCAGTTGTTTTGGCAAGCAAAACATTTCTTTCTATCAAATGTTCTAATTCGCGAATATTTCCCGGCCAATCGTAATTTTTTAATTGTTGTAAAGCACTTGGACTGATACTGTTGACATTTCTTTTTGAACTTGCGGCATATTTTTTTAGAAAATGATTTGCCAAAGCTTCAATATCTTCTTTTCGTTCTTTTAAAGTTGGCAATTGTATCGGAAATACATTTAATCTGTAATATAAATCAAGTCTGAAACGGCCTTCTGCAACTTCTTTTTCCAGTGATCTGTTGGTTGCGGCCACAACACGGACGCTTATTTTAATCGTTTTATTGCCTCCAAGTCTCTGAATTTCTTTCTCTTGCAAAACACGCAATAGTTTTACTTGAGAATCTAATGGCAATTCTCCAATTTCATCCAAGAAAATAGTTCCGTTATCGGCTTGTTCAAACTTTCCAATTCGTAAAGTATTTGCTCCTGTAAAAGCGCCTTTTTCATGACCAAAAAGTTCAGACTCGATTAAAGATTGTGGCAAAGCAGCACAATTTACAATTACAATCGGATTGGATTTATGTTGTGAAAGATCGTGTATAGAATGCGCAACTCTTTCTTTTCCAGTTCCACTTTCACCCAAAATCAAAACAGAAGTTTCGGCTGGGGCAACGATTTTTATTTTTTCAATAACGTCTTTCAAAAGCGGACTATTGCCAACAATTCCGTCAATTTCCTGAATGGAATCATTGGTTTTAACTTCTCCTAAACTTCCTTTTTCCTCATTAAATCGATATTTGGCAATGTCAAGCATTACAATAAGATCTCTTTCACGAAAAGGTTTTACCATAAAACCATACGGATGCGTTGCTTTTACAGCTTCAAGCGTACTTTGGTTGGTATTTGCCGAAATATACAAAAAGGGAAGATGCATTTCTCGAAGTTCCCAAGCGAGATCAATTCCAGTCAAATCTCCTTTTAGCATAATATCAAGCAAAATCCATTCAGGTTTTTTATCTTCAATTAATTTTCGAGCCTGAACCACAGAAGAAGCAATACCAACAACTTGATATCCTGCTTTTTGTAGCATAATTTTCAAATCATTTGCTACTATAAATTCATCTTCAACAATTAAAATTTTCTCCTTCATTCTGTTATTTATATCCTTTTAAGAATTCTCTGCTGTAACTTCAAATTCTGTATTTCTTGTAAATGTAATTGTGATTTTCAATCCGTTATCGTTTTTCATTTCAAAAGTTCCGTCAATTTGATCGGTTAATCCCAGCATCAAATTCATACCCAAAGAATCTCTTTCGGTATTCTCAAAATCTTCTGGAAGACCAACGCCGTTGTCTGCAATTTGCAGTTCGTAATTGCTTTCTCCAATATTTTTAAGAACGATGATTACTTCTCCTTTTCTGTTTTCGGGAAAAGCATATTTAATAGCATTATTTATGGCTTCGTTTATGATTAATCCAATCGGAACAGCTTGTGCTACATCAAGATACGTTTTTTCGACTTCTAAAACAAAATTGATATTTCGATCGGTATCAAAACATTCTTTCATGTAATTGATTAATTCATAAACATACCACGACATATCAATATTTGCCAGATTATCAGATTGATACAATTTCTGATGAATCAACGACATGGCGTGCATTCTGTGCTGACTGTTTTGAATTGCCATTAAAGCGTCTTCATTATCCAAATAAGCCGATTGTGTATTTAATAAACTAATTACAATCTGAAGATTATTTTTTACGCGATGATGAATTTCTTTTAAAAGCCATTCCTTTTCAATCAGCATTTTTTTGTTCAGCTCGTTTTGTTCATTAATTTGCTGACGCTGAATTTCTAATTCGGCATTTTTTTTCTTTTTCAATCTAAAACTGTTGTACAAAAGCGCTAGAAAAAGGATCAAAACGATTACGCTTCCGATGAAGACATATTTTACAACGGTGTCTTTCTGAATTTGAATTTGCTGTACTTTCGCCTGTTCTTGAAGTAGATTGATGTTTTTATCTTTTTTATCACTTTCAAATTCAATTTGAAGAGTATTAATTTGTTTGCTTTTTTCTCCTTTAAAAACCGAATCAGAAAGACTTTTATAAAGCTGATAATGTTTTATCGCATTGACATAATCGCCTTTTGAGGAATCGGCTTTAAACCAAATAAGATGGCTTTCTGATCTGACATTGTTATTTCCTATTGCCGCAGAAAGCGAATCTAATTTTTTAATTATTTGATAAAAAGCAGTAAAGTTTTTAACTTGATAATGATAGGACGCAAAACTTCTTAAAACAGCAAAAGTATTTCCATTTCTTTCTGCATTTTCACCATAATGAGCAACCATTTTTTTATAATATGAGGTTGCTTTTACATTGTTTTTTTGTATTCTATAGATATTAAATAAAAGATAATTCTCGGTCATTATTCTCTCCATATTTGAAGTAGGATAATTGTCCTGTATTTCTTTTATGAGTTTTAGAGCTTCACTTTCTTTCTTCTGACGAATATATAAGGAACTAAGATTATCAGCAATGGTTCTTATATATTCTGTATCATTATAAAGTTTAGCAATTTTTAATGCTTTATTCCAATATTCTTCGGTTTTCTCATTCTGACGCAAGTAATAGTAAACCAATGCAATATGATTGTAAATAGAACTTAACTGCAAAGTGTTATCATGAATCTCCAAAGCAATTTTTTCTGCAAGAAGTCCACATTTTAAGGCTTCTGAAAAATTTCCTTTTTGTGTATACACTTCAGAAAGGATATTATAAAGTCCTTGCAATTTTTTAAATTTTATCACTTTATAAATCTCAAGAGATTCTTTTAAAAAAGGTTCTGCTTTATCCGGTTGTTCGTTGCTGCTGTATAGTTCACCAAGATCTTTTAAAACAGTTGCTTGCTTTTCTTTAGCTCCAGCTTTTTTAAACAGCAAAATTGCCATTTGTTTGTACTTTGCTTTCTGTTCCAATTCTGCATCATAAATAGACAATTCAGCGTAGCTGCTTGCTTGTAATTCGGTTAGATTATTTGTTTTCGAATACGTAATCGCATTTTTTGTTTTTTCTAAAGCATTTTCGACATCGCCTTTTTCTCTATAAATCTGAGCTCCTAAAAGAATTGATTTTCCTTTTCCGAGTTTATATTTTAATCGATCACTTAATAATCTTGCTTGCGTATTAATAAGATCTGCATTATCCAAATCGGTCTTGTCTTCACCGGTTTTAGTCAGATAATAATCGCTTAAAGCTAAAAGTAATTCGACCTTTTTAGGATCACTTTCAGCTTTAGCAATTTTATTTTTTAAGACATCAGGATTTTCTTTGGATTGCGCCGAAGTTCCATAATTTACAACTAAAAATAAAGTCACTGCAAATAAGGCGCGTACGTGGTTTTTGACAGAAATAATAGGGATGAAATTCATTTTTTAAAGATACTATATTATCAGAAATCTGCAATCCAAAATCCGTGTTTGTCTAGCTTTCTCGATGGTATAAATAACAAATAATCATTGCCGCTCCAGGGAGAATTAAAGTTCCTAATCCGAAAAATTTTCCAGCAACTGCACCTAGAAAACAACCCACAAGAAATCCGATTATGGTAACTAATTGTTTCTTAAAACTTAAAAGAACATCTGCGTCTTTCAATCCGTTTTTTAGTAAGTTTCCTAAATCGAGAGAAGCTTGTGTCACATTTCCTGTCATCATAGTTGTCGGGCCGTGTGTTTCTTTTGCGTAAAGCTTTCCAAAAGCATTCTGAAGTCCCATTGCAAATACAGTTGTCATTGCAACAGTATACATCGTCCATTCGGAGAAGTTTTCTAAATAACCGAAAACATAAGAAGCAATGCCACTCAAAACCAATATTAGGCCTTCCCAAAATAAAATGGTATAACGATTGGTCGCTTTCAAAGCAATTCTTCCACCGATAATTACAGCTATTATAAAAATTGGAAAAGTCAGCAGTTTTATCCACGCATGCAAATCAGAACCTTTGACGATTTGATAAGCGAAGACAATAAAGTTTCCCGTAACGTGCGCCGAAAATATCGAATCGGCGGCGACAAATGTTACGGTATCGCAATAACCTGCTATTATGGTGAGCAGCAGTGTTACGTACCATATATTTTTTTGTTGTATTTCCATAGTTTTTATTTTAAATGTGCACGAAGCATCCAAGCCATTTTTTCGTGAGTTTCTACAAGTCCAGTGATAAAATCACTTGTTCCAGCATCTTGTAATTCGTTGGCGATATGATTTATATTTTCACGCAGATAAATAATAATACTTTCGTGATCCAGAAGCAATTCTTTTATAAAACCGTTGGCATCATTTTTTTCTTGTAATTCTTCTGTAAGATGTGTCAGCGCTAAAAAGTCTTTTAAAGTTGCAGGCGTATAATGCCCAAGAGATCTGATTCTTTCTGCAACAGTATCTACAACCTCATCAATTGCATCGTATTGTTGTTCGAAGAAAAGATGTTTGTTGTAAAAATCTGGACCTTCAACATTCCAGTGTGCTCTTTTTGTTTTGGTATAAAGTACAAATTCGTCTGCAAGAACTTTAATTAATACCTCAACTACTTTTGAGATGTTTTCTTGTTTGATTCCAATGTTTGTTTTCATTTTAAATTAGGTTTAGTAAATAATAATCAAGTGAATAAGTTCCAGCACCAAGTGCAAGAAGTAATAATAGAGATAAAGTGTACATATAAGGAACGTCGCGTACTTCTAGAGAATCCTTTCTGTGAACTACAAAATAACCAACAGCTGTAACGCCAATTGTTGGCAAAACAGCGAAACGTGTTCCGAGTCCTAGAATAATGAAAAACGGCACAACAGTATCAGAAAAAGTCGCAACTAATCCGTTTAGTTTTTCAGGCAAATGCAACGGATTTGGAACGTGTTCTTTCTGTCCGTTTTCAACTCTGAATTTCTTCATTCCGTGCACTCTGAAAAGTTCAATAGCAAGTAAAATTCTAAAGACTAAAAGTGCTCCATTATTGAATGAACTTCCTAAATCGGAATAAAGGATTTGTTTTATAATTTCGATCATTTCTTTAAAATTTAAAAAGCAAAACAAGAACAGCCTAAAGCGCCCCAGAATGCATTATAATTATTGACAGGAACATTACTCATTCGAGCGGCATCGTGATTGTGTAAATGAACATCGCAACTTCCGCTGCAACTGTGAATCTGCGAAGTCAGTTTTGGTTTTGCGTCTGCTTTCGCATTTTTTTCAATAGCACTTTGCAAACTGCTTCTTACTGGATAACCGTTGTAAATATTCGTTGGCGACCAATCTGGTAAAATCGGAATATGAGGCGGTGAAAAAGAAGAAAAATCTCCGTTGGCATACACAATTTTTCCGTCTACAATCGTTAAGTCAGCTTCTATTTTTTTAATGTCTTCATCATCAATGGTGAAATAATCACGATCTAAAACCACTAAATCGGCGAACATTCCCACTTTGATATCGCCTTTTTTAGTTTGTTCTTGCGAAAACCAAGCACTTCCTCGAGTGTACAATTCTAAAGCAGTTTGTCTGTTCAATCTGGTGTCAGTGTACAATTGTAAACCTCCAACGGTTTTTCCAACCGTCATCCAATACATAGAAACCCACGGATTGTAACTGCTCACACGAGTAGCGTCTGAACCGGCGCCAACAGGAACTTCCATTTCCAACATTTTTTTAATTGGCGGTGTATTTTCAGCAGCTTTTGCTCCGTAACGATCGGTAAAATATTCTCCTTGATACGCCATTCTGCTTTGTACAGCAATTCCGCCGCCTAAAGCTTTTACACGTTCGATGTTTCTTTCGTCAATAGTTTCAGCGTGATCGAATATCCAAGGAAGTCCGTTGAAAGGAACGTCTTGATTAATCTTTTCGAAAACATTTAAAAATCTTGTAATGCTTTCGTTATAAGTGGCATGAAGTCTGAAAGGCCAACGGTTTTCTACCAAAAGGCGAACTACTTTTTCTAGTTCTGCTTCCATATTTTCAGGAAGATCTGGTCTTGGCTGTAAGAAATCTTCAAAATCTGCGGCAGAAAAAACTAACATTTCTCCAGCTCCGTTGTGGCGATACATATCATCACCTTGATATAATTTTACGGTATCAATCCAATCGTTAAAATCTTCAAATTCGTGTTTTGGTTTTTGAGTGAAAAGATTGTAGGCGATTCTTACGGTTAATTGTTTCTTTTCGTTCAATTCGTTAACCACTTTATAATCGTCTGGAAAGTTCTGAAATCCACCGCCAGCATCAATAACACTCGTTATTCCGAAACGGTTCAATTCTTTCATAAAATGACGCGTCGAATTGATTTGATGTTCGTAAGAAAGCGTCGGACCTTTAGCCAAAGTCGAATACAAAATCATCGCATTTGGCGTTGCAATAATAAGTCCGGTTGGTTCGCCATTTGAATCGCGTTCTATTTGTCCGCCCGGAGGAGCAGGCGTATTTTTGTTGTAACCAACTGCTCTCAAAGCCGCTCTGTTCATAATGGCTCTATCGTACAAATGCAAAATAAAAACAGGAGTATCGGGAGCAATGGCATTGATTTCTTCTAAAGTTGGCATTCTACGCTCGGCAAACTGAAATTCTGACCAGCCACCCACCACACGAACCCATTGTGGATTTGGAGTACGATCAACCTGTTCTTTCAACATTCGAAGTGCATCAGCCAAAGAAGGCACGCCATCCCAACGTAATTCTAAATTGTAATTTAATCCACCGCGAATCAGGTGAATGTGAGAATCGTTAATTCCAGGAACAACTCTTTTGTTCTGAAGGTCGATTATTTTGGTTTCCTCAGAGGCAAAAGTCATGATATCGCTATCATTTCCAACGGCAATAAATTTTCCGTCATTAATGGCAACTGCGGTAACATTTGGCGTTTCTGCATTGAAACTATGAATTTTTCCGTTGAATAAAATTAAGTCTGCTTTCATAATTCAATTATTTAGAGTTTAATTTTGTAATGGCTTCTTTAATCCCTTCGCCAGCCACATTGTAAAAAGCGGGACCAGCAAGTAGAATAACTTTCGTTAAAGGCTTATATTCGGCTAACTTTTTTTCTTTTAAATACGTTTGAGTTCTATACGCTTCAAACGAACCTAAAACCACATTTGTAGCAACCAGAGCTGTTGGAGAATCAATTCCTGCATCTTTAATATCACTTGCAAAAGAATAATTAGAAACGCCCAAACGTAAAGCTTCGCGCATAGCAGTACTTCCCACACTAATCATTAAATCGGGTGTAAATTTATTTCGATCTCCTAATCCGATTAATAATAATTGTTTGGATGCTAAAGTTCCTTTTGGAGGTGTAATCAATAAAGTTTCTAGTGAATGTCCTGTAAATTTTCCGCTTTTGCGTAGTTCCGTAATAATGCCTTTTAAAGCATCGTCTAAATGAACCATTCCGTTTAAATTGGCTGGAAGTGCAGGAGGGTTAAAAATATCACCTTCTGTATATTCGAAAACACAGGCAACTTGTAAATCTGCTTCTGCGGCAGATGGTCCTTGAACCAATCCGTTGATGGCAACTCCATCTACTTTTCCCCAAGTTACAGTTGAACCGATTGAAGCAGTTTGGGCAAATGCATTGTTAGCAATAACGCCTGCAAATGTTATAATTAAAAGAAAGAGATTTGAAAATCTAATTCTGTATGCTGTAGTGTTTGTTTTCATTGTTAAGGGTTTAGTATTGTTTGTTATTTTTTTAAGCGCATAAATTTTGACGCGGATATAACGGATTTGCTATCGCAAAGACGCGGATTTACACAGGTTTTTTTATGATTTTATTTGAAAAATCCGTTTTTATCAGCGTCTTTGCGATAGCAAATCCGCGTTATCAGTGTTCTATTTAGCGTCACTATATTTTTAAAATTTGAATCCCAATCGGGCGTTAAAGAAAACACCATCTTTAGAGTTCGGAATTATGTCATTGATAAAAGCACCTGTTTTAAAGTACTGTATACCGCTAACAACCGAAATATATTTGTTTACGCTATACGTAAAATTGGCTAAATAAGCTGTTCCGATGTATCTTTCGTCAGAAGCGCTTCCGCGAAGGTTCAGCATTCCGCTTGGTCTGTAAACACCGTCTTGAGTTGAATATCTCCAGTTTAAAACCACATCGATCTGCATCTTTAAATTCGAAAGTAAATCCATCGTTGCATAAGGATGAATATCGATAAGGTTTACGGGACCAACTTGCGGACTAAAACCAAAATACCCTCCTTTCGGATACAGCGGATTGAACGTTTGAAGGTTTCCGTTGCCTTGATTTTTATCTCCAGAGATATAATCGTTTCGAAGATTTATTGTCGGTTTGAATTTTATATTTTCAAAAGAATATCCAATGTCAATTGATCCTGTCCAAGCATTAATATTTCCTGAACCAAAAGTTCCAAATTGATAGGCAGCTTCCAGATTATAAATAAAACCTCCGCCATATTTCCAAAGTCTTGTTCCAATTGTATGACGTCTTTCTGGCGCAATTCCTTCTTCAAAAAGCGATTCATCTCTTCTGATTCCGAGATAATAGAGATCAAGATTTCCAGCTTTCGGAAATATTATTTTAGAATAGGCTCCCCAAAGATTCAATTGTTTCGACATTTTATTATCAAAAACACCATTGTAAATCGTATCTGCCATCATGGCAAAGGCATCAACTGAAACTCTTGCAGAAGAATACATTATTTTTCCTCCCGTAAAATACAATCTCGCGTTTGGACCTTCTCTAACAGAAATCAATCTTCCAGAACCATAATCTAATTCTTGTCTTCCGGCACGAACGGTGATTTTTTTATCTTCTTTTTGATATACATTCACATCCAAAAATAAATTTTGAACATTTAGCTGATCTTCGTCAATTCCCCGCGGACCGTTTATTCGACCATCTTGCAAGGCGCTTCTTAATTGCGCAAATACTCTAAAGGTTTTTCCTAAATGAATATCGGCATGAAGATCATAGCGCTGAAGCAAGAAATTATTATGTCCAATATTTAATCGGCCCCAATCTTCATTGTTGAAATCAACGTACTCATATCGTGCTTCGCCTCCAAAAGACAGGTAAATATTTTTCTCTTTATTTAAAGGAACAAATTTTAAATTCTCATAAAAGTTTCTGGAAGAGTCTTTTAAGAATTCGTAATTTTCGTCATAACGCAAAAGTTTAAAGTTTTGCGCCATTGCCATATTTCCTAGAAAGAGAAAAAGAACAAGTAACTTGACGTTTTTCGATATGGATTTTGATGATTCCAACATAATGAAGGGTAAGGAATTTATAATAAATTGAATTAGTCGAATTAGTGTTTAATCATGTTATGTGCGTAGTGAATTCCTAAACCATAAGAACCACCGTATTTTTTCATTAAGTTGGTTACAGGAACGTAAGTTTCTTCACGAGCCCAATCTCTTTGAAGTTCTAATAAATATTGGATAGAAGTAATTGGCTGTACACCAACTTGAATCATTCTTTGAACTGCACGTTCATGAGCTTCGTCGCTTACATCACCGCAGGCATCTGTAATTACATAAACTTCGTAACCTTCTTCGATAGCAGATAAAGCTGGTCCAACGATGCAGACTCCTGTCCATAATCCGGCAAGCACAATTTTCTTCTTGTTTTTTGCTACAATAGCTTTATACGCGTTTTCGTCTTCCCAAGTATTCATTGTAGTTCTGTCAATATATCCAGAAGTTGCAATTGGATAAAATTCTTCTAATTCAGGAAAAACTGGGCCAGAAAAACTTTCTTCGGCAACCGTTGTTACAACTGTATCTACATTAAAAATTTTAGAAGCTCCAGAAATAATGGCCACATTGGTACGCAATTCGCTCAACGGAATATTACTTGTAGCAAAAGCCATTTGACCTTCAAAATCGATTAATACTAAAGCGTGATTGTCTGGTGATAATAAGTTAACTGATGGTTTCATAATATTTATTTTTAAGATTTATAATTAGTTAAGCCAATGAAATGCCAAACTTTTAATTTGTTGTTGAATAAGGTTTTAGGTTTTTAAGGGCTAAAAAACATTTACGATATATCGTAATTTTATTAAGCCATTATATTTTTATGAATGTGTAGAAAGTTTTTTAATCATTTCTGCAGAAACAGAGTCAGCGTAGATTCCAAAAGCGCTTGTTAAAACACCTTTTAGATTGTAGAAATCCGAAGTGATACCGTATACAATATCTTCGTCTCCAGGATCGGTATCACCTTCAAATCTGAAAATGTATTCAATTTTGAATTCTTCTGGCGACATACTTTGTGTATTATTATTGTAACGAATACAATTGGTATCGAGATTAAAGTTTTCTGTAAAACCTTGCGTACTTAGCCATTGTAATGCTTCTGTAACGGTGTCAAAAGAGGGTTGTTGAAATAAACTCATAATTTGAAGGAATTAAACTGCCCGAAAAAAAACCTTTGCAGGCAGTTATATTAATTATTTTATGAAAGCTAGAATATCGTTGTTAATTGTTTCCGCTTCTGTAGTAGGCATTCCGTGAGGAAATCCTGGGTAAGAAATTAGTTTTCCGTTTTTAAGCAATTTTGCTGCTCTTGGCGCTTGAGCGTAAGGAACGATTTGATCGTCTTCTCCGTGTAAAACCAAAACTGGAATATCTAAACTTTTTAAATCTTCTGTAAAATCAGATTCAGAAAACGCTTTAATTCCGTCGTGATGCGCTAAAACTGAACCCATCATTCCCTGACGCCACCAATTGTGTTTGATACCTTCTTGAACAGTTTGTCCTTCGCGATTCCATCCGTAAAAAGGAATAGGAAAATCATAAAAATATTGTGCTCTGTTGAATGCTGTTCCTTGTCTGATTTCATCAAAAACTGACAATGGCACACCTTCAGGATTCGATTCGTTTAAAATCATGATTGGAGTTACAGCACTAATAATTACCGCTTTTGCAACACGACCTTTTCCGTATTTTGCAGCGTAACGAATTACTTCACCGCCACCAGTTGAATGTCCTACGTGAATAGCATCTTTTAAATCTAATGCTTCAGTTAGTTCAGCAATATCAGATGCGTAAGTTTCCATGTTATTTCCTTCAGAACTTTGACCAGAACGACCGTGTCCGCGGCGATCGTGTGCAATAACTCTGTAGCCTTGTTTTAAGAAAAACATCATTTGTGCATCCCAATCGTCACTTGATAAAGGCCAACCGTGATGAAAAACAATTGGTTGTCCATTTCCCCAATCTTTGTAATAAATTTCTGTTCCGTCTTTTACTGTAAATGTGCTCATGATTTTTGATTTTTAGATTATTAATATTTTATTGTTTTAATTGAATTTTATAATAAAGTTTAAATTTTAAGTCTTTGTATTGAAAAATTGTTTGTTTTTGTATTAGTATGATGCAAATGTATTAGAGAATGAAACCAGCATCGATTAACCTAGATTAAGAAGTGAAAATTTCTTCTATTTTTAATTCTAGATTTCGTGTAAAAGGAAAAAGATGTGTTTTCATGTTTAGCATTTTTTAAGTTTGAATGTGGATGCCAAACAATAGCCAATTAATGTGCCTTAATCCTTAAAGCCTTTGTTTTAAAGGGATTTCTAAATTTTAGGAACTTTTTCATTTACGATATTTCGTTATTTTATGAAATGCTCGTTGTATTTTATATGAAATTCATTAATTGTAGAAATAATTATAGAATGAAAACTTTTTCTACAGAAGTAATTTCGACTTATCTATTTTCCTTTTTGGCTACATTCTGAAACTTAAATAAGAACAATTTTGCAGTGTACAATAGTAAAACACTATAATTATGAAAAAGACAATCTTTATTACAGGCGCTTCATCAGGTTTAGGAAAAGCAGCAGCAAAATTATTTCAAGAAAAAGGATGGAATGTAATCGCCACAATGCGCAAGCCCGAAAATGAAACAGAATTAACAAGTTTAGAAAATGTAAAAGTTATTGCGCTTGACGTTACCAATTCATTACAATTAAAAGAAACTATAAATCAAGTTTTAGCAACTGAAAATGTTGATGTTGTTTTAAATAATGCTGGTTACGGTTTAATTGGTCCTTTAGAATCTTTTAGTGAAGAACAAATTGAGAACCAGCTTCAGACGAATCTTTTTGGCGTAATCAATGTTACAAGAGCTTTTGTGCCTTATTTTAGAGAAAGAAAAAGCGGAACATTCATTAATATTACCTCAACATTTGGTTTATTAGGTTATCCAACTTGCTCGATTTATAACGCTTCAAAATTTGCCGTTGACGGATTTTCAGAAGGTTTGGCTTACGAATTAGCACAATTCGGAATTAAAGTAAAAGTGGTCGCGCCTGGCGGAATGCAGACCGATTTTGCTGGAAGATCTTTACAAGGTGGTTTACATGAAGCGTATCAAGGTTTAATTGCTAAAGTTAGCGAAGGATATAGCGAAGAACAAATTGCGAATTATACCAAAGCCGAAACCGTAGCACAGATTATTTATGACGCAGCAACAGATGAAAAAAATCAATTGCGCTATATAGCCGGAGATGATGCAAATGAATTGTATAACGAGCGTTTGGCTATTGCGCCAGAAAATCAATTTCAAAAAATGCTTCCTCAATTTTTAATGTAACTCAAAACACATTCTAAGCATTATAAATGACTAAATTTGTTATAAATGAAAAAACAGCCCGTTATATTTAATTCTTTATCTCAGTTGCACAAAGCAATGGGACTTTCTGCACCGCTTCATCCGCTTATTAGTATTATCAACTATGGAGAAGCCCAATTTGATCCTGCCGATTTAGAAGGAGGAATTATTCTGAATTTTTATAAAATCTCTTTTAAAACGAAATTTTCTGGAAAACTAAAATACGGTCAAGGATTTTACGACTTTGAAGAAGGCGGAATGTCTTTTGTCGCGCCGGGACAATTGTTGCGCATGCAGGAAGAAGAAGCCAATTACGACGGAATGTCATTGCATATTCATCCTGATTTACTTCGTTCGTATGCGTTAGACTCACAAATAAAACAATATGGCTTTTTTAGTTATTCTGCTGCCGAAGCGCTTTATCTTTCTGAAAAAGAAAAAACAACAATCTTAAGTATTTATCAATTTATTCAAGATGAATTAAATGAACGAATTGATAAATTCAGTCAAGATGTTATTATTTCACAGATTGAATTACTGCTTAATTACGCCAATCGTTTTTATGATCGTCAGTTTATTACGCGAAAAGCGGTAAACAATGATCTTCTTTCTAAGTTAGAAGAGCAATTAGAAACTTATTTCTTGGAAAATAAAGTTGCAATGAAAGGTTTGCCTTCGGTAAATGCTATGGCTGAAAGTCTGAATGTAACGCCTCGTTATCTGAGCGATTTGCTTCGAAATTTAATTGGGTTAAATACCCAGCAGTTTATTCATGAAAAAGTAATCGAAAAAGCAAAAGAATATCTGGCAAAAGATGAAATGACAACAGCTGAAATTGCATATCATTTAGGTTTTGAACATCCGCAGTCTTTTAATAAACTATTTAAAAGCAAAACCAATCTGTCTCCTTCAGATTACAAAAAAAGCCTTTTGAACTAGGTTAAATTATTTAAAGAAATTACAATGAACATACATAATTTTATTAACGATTGGCTTCTTGCCAGCAATAACTTTGATACCGAAAAGTATCTTGAGTTTTACGAACCTGATTCCATATTAGAAGATCCTTCAGTTGGAAGACAATTTATTGGTCACAAAGGAATTAAAGATTATTTTGAAAGTTATTTTATAGGATATAATACGAATACCAAATTAGTAAATCTGAATATAAAAGATGAAGAAAACGTTCATCTTGAAGTCGAATTTACTGGAAATTTTTCAGAAGGAAAATTGGGAGGAATCTTTGATTTAAAATTTAAAAACGAAAAAATAATCTTCGCGAAAGCAGATTTAATTCATTAAAAAAAAGAAATTATGAGTACTACATTTGACGAGATTATTGAGCGTTCTCTAGAAATCAGAAAAAAATATCACGAATTAGAATTGCATCATCATGGTAGTAAATGGTCGGTAGAAGAAGATGCTTTGGCTTATCTTACTGACGCCGGATTAATTGGCAGAAATGTAATGTCACAACAAGAACGCTGGCCAAAACTAGATTCTGAATCTGAATTAAAACACAAATTAGGCGAAAACATTTGGTGGCTTATTGTGATTGCAGAAAGATCTGGAATCGACATTAAAGAAGCTATGAATAGCTTTTTAGAAAAAACAGAAAGACTTTTAGAATAATAAAAAATGCTGTCCATAAAGACAGCATTTTTTTATTTTGAGATATTAATCAATCTTATAACCATCATCGCTAAACGTTTCTGGTTCACGATCATTTTCATCGTAACGCTCCACTAGATCGTCATCCATATCGTTTTCATCTAAATCTTCGATATCATCATCTAAATCGCTTTCGGGTGTATTTTGTTCGAAATCAAAATCATCTTCATTATTTTTATCCGTGGCATTCAAAAAATCATTTTCGGTTAATTGATTTTCTTCAAAAAGAAATCTTTCATCAAAAGGATCTTGATATTGTTCTGAATAGTTTTGATTTTCATCTTCGTAATTGGTGTATCTATCAGTTGTCATAATTCATTTCTTTTAATTAATAAATCTTAAAATTTATTTCATTAAAATTAAAAATTAGCTTTCGGGTTATTTTATACGATTCTCATTTTCAGTTGCTAAATTTTCATTAAAGCTAAAATCGAGGTTTCAAAATGTTTTACTATCCAGAAGCAATCTGATATTTTTATCTTTGCATTTTTATATCAATAACAAATGACAGTACAAGATTTAGTTGGAAGTTATGCTATTTCTGGAAGCAATCAGAATGAAAGTAGCGAGATTACTTATAAAGGAGTTTTGACTTTAACTTTAGATTCCAATAATAGAATCAATGCGGAATGGATTATCAATAATTCGCAAATACAAAAAGGAAATGGTTTTTTTAAAGACGATATTCTAGTTATTAATTTTAGATATAAAGGAGACGATCATAAAATCTATAAAGGTGTTGCGGTTTACAGATGTATAAATAAAGATATTCTAGACGGATTTTGGTCTGAAAAACATGGGAATCCACTTTATTTGGGGAGCGAACATTGTCTGAGAACAGAAACTACAGAAAAGTTGAATTAAAATTTTCAATAAAAAGAAAAACTGCGCAAATTTATAGCATTTACGCAGTTTTTTTATTTTAAAAATTTAAAGAATTAGTTTGTCTGAGTTGCAATCGCTTTAGTTTTTTTATCATAAATAATAATAAAACTAATCCAAATGGCTAATAAAACTAAAATGATAATCAATTCTGTTTGATGAACTCCTTTTACAAAGAAATTATTTAAAGAATGAACTCCCGCAACAGCCAATAATGAACCAGTTTTGGTGTATACTTTTCCAATTCCCCACGCCCCAAAAAAGATAATTCCGAAGAAAAGTAAATTACTTGAAGTCATTTCTAAGTTAAGATGCCATGCAAACCAAAGAATGGCAATAATTGCTGTAGAGTAGAAAGTAGGAAGCGATTTTAATTGGTTTTGCAAAAATCCACGCCAGCCAATTTCTTCCAATAAACCATAAACTACAATAGTAAACATCAATAAAATTGGAAATTTACCAAGCGTAAAATAATAAACGCTAGAAATTAAAACCACAGGAAGTATCCAATAAACCGCAAACGGAATAAGAACAGTTTTATAAATTCCTTTTAATGAAAGCGGATTATTTAGCGCGAATAATTTTATCGCTGCATAAGCACCAATTGCTGGACCAACGCCACGAAGTAAGATTTTTAAATATTCACTTTCGACTCCTGCCAATAAATTGGTTTTTACAGCAGCATATCTGCAGATAATTGCAATTACGTAATAAACTATAATAGCTCCAAAGTTGATTTTATTTTTCATCGGTTATTTTGTTTGATTTAGTGAAGCAAACTTAGCGCGCCAAAATGAAAATAAAATTGACTTTGGGTAAGAAATCATTTTTCCATAACTCTTTTTCGAATTCGGCTTAAACTTTCTGCCGTTAATCCGAGGTAAGAAGCAATGATTTTTAATGGAGTTCTTTGAAAAATTTCTGGACGTCCTTCTATAAGTTTCAAATAACGTTCTTGCGGAGAAAGCGTCAAAAGATTAATTTGTTCTTGCTGTTTGCGTACATAAAGCATTTCAGAAATAGCTTTTCCAATTCGTAAACCTGTTTCAGATCTTTGATATAATTCGTTTAAATCTTGATAAAAAATAGACCAAAGCGTAATATCTTCCAAAGCTTCTGTTTTAATAACAGACGGCTGCTGATTTAGAAAAGACATATAATCGCTGATGAAACTTTTTTCATACAATAAATTAATGCAAATATCTCTTTTTCCGTCCCAAACAAATAATCCAGCCGATCCTTTAATGACGATGTTGAGGTATTTTTCGACACCATTATAATCTTTAATAATTTCAGATTTTTGAAATTCACGTACTTTAATTTTTTCCGAAAATCCTTTCCAGATATTCATATCTGCAGTAAAATAAGTTTCGAAAATTCTCTTTACATCTTCTGGTGATGGACTTTGTGGCATTTTTTTGGAGTATCAGATTAAAGAGCCAAAATAAGTTTAATCTGTCAAAATAAAAACAGTTGTATTAACTAATTTCTACTTTAAACAAGGCAATTGCAAAACATTAGCATTCAGCGGTTGTTCAACTTTTCGTTCTAATTTTTCACTATTTACTATAACATAAATTTCCATAGAACCCGTTCCTACTTTTAGTCCCAGAATATGTCCGCCGTAAGCGTCAAATTTATTATCCGTTGCCACGCCGTGCATGTGTATAGAAGGTTTGTCGCCGCTCCAGGCAATAGAACCTGTAATGCTTCCCATTTCGACTTTATTGAAAGTTTTAGGGTGAAATTTCTTTTCTCCAAAATCATAAAAACCAAAAGTAGCGTCTTGCGCAAAACCAATTCCAGTAAAGTTTGCAGACGGAATATTTTGTTCTTTAGCGAGATTTTCAATTAATGCCAAAACATTATCGCCTTCGCGAAGAACCATCAGATAACCATAATTGGTTTTGATATAACGGCATTTATCTTTATCATTTTGTTGCGCATTAGCAAAATTAAAAGTCAGCAAAAGCATTAATGCAATAAGGATTTTATGGATTTGAATTTTCATAATTATTTAAATTAAAATTGTAATCAATCTGTTGAATTTATTGCAAGAAAAGATTTTAAACACATAGAAACATAGTTTTTTCTTTCTTGGAAAAGGTGATGGAAAGAAACTAGTTTCTAACACATAGCGATGTGTTTACTTTTAGATCAACTTTGTCAAAGTTTTGAACTTTGACAAAGTTTGACACTAAAAACTATGTTTGTTAATGCAAGTGAAACGCCTTTTTAACGCAAAGAAAAATCTATGTTTCTATGTGTTTAAATTTAATTATATCGTGGCAAATAAAAACATCAAACTACAGAATTAGGCTGTAATTCATTATTATATTTTTCAGGATCAGATGCAGCATATTCATTTTCAGGCTCTGGAATAACATGAATTTTAGAATCGCTAATCGAAATTACAGCAGAACAAACATAAATTCCAATTTTCCCTTCGTTGTATTTAAAATCTAGCAAAGTTAGTTTTACAATATCGTTAATCGAAAGTTCGTAATAGTTTCCGTAACGGATAATTTTAAAAGAAATTTGTTTTTCTTCACCAATTTCAAACTGATTGGTTTGAATATTTTCGAAGATAAAATTGTTCTTTACGTCTTTTTCATTAAATCCCCACGCTCTAAACTGAACAAAACCATTCATAAAATCAATCGAAATATAATATCCAGTTCCTTCTTTATCGCATTCTATTACAAAACCAGTTTTTCCCATTCCTTCCACAGACAGCGTTCCTTCCCAAACAAAATCGCTTGAAGGTTTTTCGAAACCATAAATTTCGTAACCGCTTCTGCAACCAAAACGCCATTTATTTTCATTTTCTAAAATAAATTCAGCAGTAGGATTTCCGAGAATAGGCAAGGGAAGAGGAAGATCTTTTTGAAGAATCGTTTTCTGATAGAGTTTTTCCCAATAGTAATAACTTTTTAAAAGAAGTCGACCGCTTTTATCCGTTTCCAGTTCTTTTGGCGGCGGAATAACGCGGTGTGTATTTACATTTCCGTCAGCAAAATAGAAGTTATAAAGCAGAAAATGTTTCCCGTCTTTTACGACTCTTGCGGCATAATTTCCTTGTGGCAACAAAACATTATTATGAAAAGCCGAATATTCGCCTTTAAATTCAGAAGAAGACCAATAACGAACTTTAATATCTTCTCGAATCGAACCCAATAAATAATGCGATCCTTTAATTTCAAAAACACACGGACATTCTACATCATCATACACGTACGGAATATGAAGCGGTTTTTGCAACACATAGCCTTCTTTTTCTCTTTTGGCAACACCAATGCAGCCTCTTCTATAAGTTGGTCCCGAAGCACTTCGGGCGCATATTAGCAGATAATCTTCATTTTTATATTGGTATTTAAACGGATCTCTAAAACTAATCCATTCTCTTGGATTATTGTTTTTTCCTTCATAATGAGGCGCTTCACTTTTAAATGGAAGTCCGTATAAGTTTTCTTTTTTCCAAGTAATTAAATCGGTAGAAATAGCTCTTCCTACTTTTTGTTCGATTCCTTTATCTTGACGTTTAAGACCCGTGTAATACATTTCATAACCTTCACCTTCCGACTTTTTGCTAATATGCATGGTCCATAACATATCATCGTCCCATTCTCCCGGATCGCCAACAAATAAGGCATTTTTAACCCTTTTCCACGAAAGACCATCTTTTGAAACTGCATGCGCAATATAATCGTGATTTGGAATAATTAAATGAAATAAATGATGAACTCCTTTTTCATCAATAAATACATCAACATCTCCAATTTCCCAATTGCTAAATCCTGAACCTGAATACATTTTATTGCTTATTTAATCTGTTACTATTTTTTTTATTTTTTAAACACATAGAAACATAGTTTTTTTTGTGCTAAAAAAGGCGTTTCACTAGCATTAACAAACATGGAAAGCATTTTTGTCATCTCGACGAAGGAGAGATCACACTAGAATCTCCGTTCCAATATTCGTCAATCTTTGTCGATTTACGAGTGAGATTCCTCGTTCCTCGGAATGACATACTTTGCGTTTCTATGTGTTTAAATTTTTAGCTCAAAGTTTTTATTTAATGACTTTATAATGTTTTAAACCTTCTAAAATCCCTTCGGATGCTGAAGTTGCGGCAACATAAATACTTTTTGTTGTTTCGTAAGCTGCCAGTTCAGCGCTTCTGTTTCCAACAATAATCCCTTTTACAGGACCTCTAAACATATCTACATCATTTCCTGAATCTCCGGCAGCAATTACATTAGAAAGCGGAATAGACCATTTTCGGCATAAAAATTTAATTGCATTTCCTTTTGAAGCTCTTTTTGGAATAAAATCCAGAAACTGCCCGTGACTCGGAATAATATTTACTTTATACCAACCCGTTCCTAAAACACGAATTAATTCTTCGTGATCGTAATGTTCTTTTTCATAATAATAAGAGATTTTATAAGGGTTTTGAGCTTCTTCTTCCTGCAGTTTTATCCATTTTACAGCTTTTAGGCGATTAACGATATCGTCTCTCTTCCATCTTCCAGATAGAAATTTTGCCCAGCCTTTATCTAAAATATAATCTTTTCCGTTGGTGTAATAAATTTCAGTTCCGACAGAGCAAATAATAAAATCGGGAAGGGGAAACTCTTCTTCGTCAATTACTTGTTTTACAAGTTCAAGATTTCTTCCAGATGCCATTGCAAAAGCCATTTTATCAGTTCGATTGGTTAAATGCGATTTTAATTCTTGTAAACCAGGATTAGAAAGTTTAGGTTCAATTAAAGTTCCGTCAATATCAGAAACTAACAAATGATCGATTTTTCTTTTTAAACGGTCAATGTTGATGTTTGGATAATGCTGTTTTTTAATTCCAGCTGAAGAAACCGATAAATTCTCATTTATTAAATCTACATATTGATTGACGTGACTTACCCAACTGTAATGTTTTTGAATATTAATCGCGCCATTATTCGAATAATATTTCCATTGATTTTCGTCTGTAAGAATATTTCGAAGCGCTTTTTTTATCTGATTTTCTTCTTGCGGATTTACTAATTCTCCATTTTGGCAAACAGGAATAATTTCTGAAGGGCCGCCATTTTTTGTCACCACAACTGGAAGTCCAGAACTGGCAGATTCTATAACGGTCAAGCCGAAGTTTTCATGCAAAGCCAAATTCACAAAAACACCTCTTTTTTCTGCGGCATAACGATAAATAATCGAAACTTCATTTTCGACATCGTGTTTTTTCGGAATGGCCATTTTTCCATACAAATCGTATTTATCCATAAGCAGAAGCAAATCGGTTAAAACGTTTTTTTCAGATTCTGGCATTTTAGCAATATCTTTTCGAATTCCGGCAAAAATGACAAGATTAGCAAGACTCTGAAGTTCTTTATCTTTTCCGTAAACTTCGATCAAAGTGTTGAGATTTTTATGGCGATCAGGTCTAGAAAGTGCCAGAATAATGGGTTTGTGCGGATTGGTAAGAAATTTAGAAATACTTTCTTGAACCCAATATTTTCGTTGTATTTCTTCCATATTTTTCTCAGAATCATTTTCTTGAAAATAATAAGGAACAAATTTTCGGGTATCAATTCCGGGAGAAATGGCGTGGTATTTTCCTAATTCGAAATTTTTATACGCTTTATATGTTTCAATTTCTTGTTCGGTCGAAGTAACAATAAATTCAGCGAGTTCCAGTGTCTTTTCTTCGGCGGCAATTCGGGTTTCAAATTTGAATTTCTTTTCTATTTCTTCTTCGTTTTCACCGCCTTCTAGTAATTTTTTCTTTTTATAAAAACCTAAAGAATGTCCCGTATGTGCAAAAGGAATATTTAAAACGGCTGATAATTCGGCAGCGGCATAACCCGCGTCAGCATAATGAGAATGAATCCAATCTGGAAAAATATTATGTTGTTTAATGTGCTGCATCGCGCCATTCACGAAAGTGTCCAAACCTTCCCAAAGCTGCTCTTTAGCCTTGTATTTTTTACCCAGAAATGGAATTCGCCTAATGTCCAATTTATCATTGATAATTTCAACAGGAACAGCATATTCTGGAGAAAGAGCGGGATCGTCTATTAATCTGGTAAAAAGATGCACGTGTTCTACATCTTCATGCTGAGATAAAAATTCGGCTAATTCGTAAATGTATTTGGTCTGACCTCCGTTGTCGGCATCTCGTCCAATTTCTAGACCAGAACCTTTCAAAAGTCCGTGTATATTGATAAGAGAAATTCGTAATTTTTTCATCATTCTTCATTAAATATTTTCAAAACGCAAGTTACAGCGCCTCTCTCGATCTCGAAGAAATAATTACGTTTTAAATTTACATAGTTCCCATGTTTGAAAGTAAAAACAGATGTTTTAACTATAAAAAAAGCCTGATCTTAGTCAGGCTTTTAATATATTATCTTTTAATCTTTAATTTTGATTGATAAGATTTTCAATAGCAATTTTCGAAATTTCAGGATTTGCTCCAGCCGATCCAGCGACTAAAGCACCAGTTGCGCAGGCAAAGTTTAAAGCATCTTGTGGTTCTTTATCCGTTAAAAGTGATGTTACTAAAGCACCTAAAAAAGAATCTCCAGCGCCAACAGTATCTTCAACTTTTACGGTGTAACCTTTATTTTCATAGAGATGTTTGTCCCAAAGTAATATAGCACCATCTTTTCCTCTTGTTACACAAATTGCAGTTGCATTGGTTAGCGAACAGATGAAGTTTATATTTTCTTCTAAAGTTGTATAAGGAGAATCTAAAGCGGCACTAATTTCAGCCAATTCTTCATCATTAAATTTGATGAAATTGGCAAACTGCATTAATTCAAGTAAAAGTTCATAATCGTAGTGCGGTTTTCTTAAATTAACATCAAAAACCTTGTAAGTATGTGTATTCAATAATTCTTCTAAAGCCTGTCTAGAAACCTCATCTCGACAAACTAAACTTCCGTAAATTAAAACATCAGAATTAACAACTAACTCTCTTGCTTCTTCATTTAGAACAATTTTATCCCAAGCAGAAGGATAAAGAATTTCGTAAGTAGCAGATTTACTTTCGTCTAAAGTTACATTCACTAATCCAGTAGGAAAATCATCAGATTTAAGAATAGTGTCCGTTTGCAAACCTAGTTTTTTGATTTCATTGATAATTGCGTCGCCATTTTCGTCGTTGCCAACACAACTTATCATATTGGTTTCTGCTCCTAGAGCTTTCATTCGAAGCGCCACGTTTAATGGAGCTCCGCCAATTCTTTTTTCGTCACCAAAAATGTCATACAATACTTCGCCAAAAGCGACAGCTTTAAGTTGTTTGTTACTCATTTAGTTTTCTTTTAATTTGTTATTTGGGGCTTATAAAATCTTTCTTGATTCGATAAAAATAAAAAACATTAGCGGTATGTGCAACCAAAAGACAAGAAAGACAAAGTTTTATTAACTTTAAAATATCCGAAATTTCAGTATATATTTGTTTCGAAGTGCTTTTTTTAAAATGAAATATCTTAGAAAAAATGATAAAATGGATTAAAATTTTTGCAAGCTGTTTCGTTCTCTTTATTTTGATTTATGAAGCTAATTTTTATATCAATTTTAAAGCAAATAGTTATTTAGCGGTTTATGGCGGACCTTTAAATCATTATAAAGAAGATTTTGTTTTACGGGTAAACGATAAGAAAATAGGGGACAGCATTAATGTAAATATTCCAACCCCATTTTCTCAAGGTGTCAATCTTTCTTTAGGAAAAAACACAATTATACTTATTAGCACAGATTCTAAAATCAATTTTGAAAAAGAGATTTATTTTTACGGAATTTTCTCTTTTAATAGTATTGAAGTTACTTCTGACGAATTTATATTTAGTCGAAGTTTTACAGTTCCTGTTTTAGAGTAACAATTGAAATATTTTTTTTAATTAATTTTTAAGAAAATTTTAATCTTTCTATAAGATTTCATTTCTCGTTTATATATTTGTAATCAGTCTAAATAAGAATAAATTACAAATTTTATATGAAAACAATTTTTAAAACACTTAAAAACAATGTTTTATATCAAGTGTTTCTAGCGTTTTTGATTCTCTTTATTTGCTCAGAAACTGCTTTTTCTCAATCAACTCTAGGTTCAATCTCAGGTAAAGCAATCTTGAAAGACGGAAATCCTTTACAAGGTGCTAAAGTAAAAATTTCAGAATTAAATAAAACAACTACAACCGATTCTGAAGGTTTTTATCAATTAAAAAATATCCCTTTCGGAACGTATTTGGTAGAAGCAGATTTAAACGGATATGATTCTATGCCAGCTTCTGTTTCGGTTGATCAAAATAATCTGGATGTTAAAATTGATTTCGAATTAACGTATACTTCTCAAAAATTAGAAGAGGTAATTATCAGTTCTGGAGGAAATCGATTTGCGAGAAAAGAAAGTGAAGAAGTTTCTAAAATGAAACTAAAAAACATGGAAAATCCGCAGGTTTATACTATTGTAAGCAAGGAATTAATGAAAGAGCAAGTAATTACAGATTATAACAGCGCTTTTAAAAACGTTCCTGGTGCAGGTATTGCTGAGGTTCGAAATCAAGGAAGAACGACCAGTATTTCTAGAGGTTTTGCAACACCGCAATTAGTTAGAAATGGAGTGGGAAGTTTTACTTACAATTCAATTGATCCGTCAAATTTAGAACGTATTGAAGTTATTAAAGGACCATCTGCAACTTTGTTTGGAAGTACAATTTCTTCTTTTGGAGGTTTATTTAATAGAGTTACAAAAAAGCCTTTTGATTTCTTTAAAGGAGAAGTTTCTTATTCTGTCGGCGATTGGGATTTGAATCGTTTTACAGCAGATATTAACACACCGCTTAACGAAGAAAAAACAGCTCTTTTTAGAATCAATACAGCATTACATAGCGAAAGAAGTTTTCAAGACGCTGGATTTAGCAAAAGTTTTTTTATTGCGCCAAGTTTTTCTTATGCAGTAAGTGATAGATTAACTTTATTGATTGACGCTGAATTTAGTGCTTCTAAAGGAACTTCTCCTACAAGATTAGCTCCATTTACAGGCGCTACGGCTACAGCACATAGTATTACAGAAATGGGAATTCCGTATAAACTTTCATTTGCTAACAATACTATCAATTACACTGGACAGCAGTATAATATATTCGCTCAGTTAAAATATAAAATATCAGAGCAATGGACATCACAAACTGTTGTTTCGCGCACAAGGTCATCTTCTGAAGGATATACCGTGGCATTAACAGCTTTAAGTAACGAAACTTTAAGACAGCAAGTTACAAGTCAGGATTATCCATATTATGGTACAGATATTCAGCAAAACTTTAATGGTGATTTCAAAATCGGAAAATTACGTAATAGAGTGGTAGCGGGTCTAGACTTTTACAGCCTTCGCGCAACACGTAATGATGCGACGATAAATATGCCAGCGATAAACTATAAAAAACCGGGTGATGCCTATAATAATTTTACAGAAGACAGAATTGCGCCATTATTCGCAACAGCAAAATTTAACAATTTTGTTTCTAATAACGAAAGAACATATAGCGCATATGTATCTGATGTTTTGAATGTTACTGATAGATTATTAGTAATGGGAGGTATAAGAGCCGATCGTTATATCAATAAAGGAGTGTATTATCCAAGTCGTGACTCTATTGTAGGAAGTTACAACCAAACCGCTTTTTCTCCAAGATTTGGAGCTGTTTACCAAGTGATTAAAGATAAAGTTTCGGTATTCGGAAATTACATGAACGGATTTAACAACGTTGGTGGATCTGATTTTAATGGAAATACTTTCAAACCAAATCAGGCGAATCAGTTGGAAGGTGGAGTTAAATTTGACTTTAATAAAATTAGCGCGACTTTCAGTTATTACGATATTAAAGTCACAAATGTAACGCGCGACGATCCAGATCATGTAAACTTTCAAATTCAGGATGGAACGCAGTTGAGTAAAGGTTTTGAGGCAGAATTAATTGCAAATCCAATTCGTGGTTTAAACATTGTAGCGGGTTATACCTATAATGATAGCGAATACACAAAAGCAAATCCAACTATAAATGGATTGCGTCCAACAACGGCTGGTTCGCCAAGAACTGCCAACCTTTGGGCAAGTTATCGTTTATCTGAAGGACCAGCGGCAGGTCTTGGATTTGGTTTCGGAGGAATTTACGGAAGCGAATATTATCAAACCAATACTTCAACTTTTAAATTTAGCATTCCTTCTTACACTGTTTTGGATGCTTCTATTTTCTTTGACCGACCAAAATACAGATTAGGCTTAAAAGTAGATAATCTTACGAACGAAAAATATTGGTCGTATCGTTTAGCGGCACAAAATCCGACGAGAGTTACAGGAAATATTACGTTTAAATTCTAAGATTTAAATGATAATATCTACATTTGGATTTTATTGCAAATTATGACCAAAGGTTTCAAGAATACAATTAGACAAATACATTTGTGGCTCGGTTTAGCATCGGGCCTCATTGTTTTTATAGTAAGCATTACTGGATTTCTTTATGTTTTTGAAGAAGAAATTCGTGATTTTTCGCAGAAAGAATATCTGCATGTTCCCGTTCAGGAAAAGCCATTTATTGGTTTAAAAACGATTATTGAAAATTATGAACGAGTAGAACCTAAGCAGAAAATTACGGCTTTAAAAATAAATAGAGAAGAGCCAAATGCAACGGTTGAAATTTCTACCAAAAAGAAAAAGACATACTATTTTAATCCGTATGATGGAAGCTTAATCAGTCAGCAAGGTTCAGATTGGTTAAATACGGTTTTAGAAATACATCGAACTTTATTATTGGGCGAATTGGGCGAATTTATTCAAGGCTGGTCGGTTGTGATTTTCATCATTATGCTGATCACGGGCTTAATTTTATGGTTTCCAAACCAAAGACGTTTACTTAAACAATCTTTAAAAATAAAATGGAGCGGTTCTTTTAAAAGAGTCAATTTTGATTTGCATCAAGTTTTAGGTTTTTATGCTTCCATTTTTCTGCTTTTAATTGCTTTTTCGGGAACTTATTTTAGATATGATGCCGTAAAAAAAGGAGTAAGTTTCGTTACAGGAAGTAAGCTCAGAAAAGGTGATGAAGTAGTTTCTAATGCAAAAATAGATTCGACTACAATTCCTGTTCGTTACAATACTATTTACGAAAAAGCGAATGCCGAATATCCTGGCGCAACTTCAATTTCATTTTCAATTAGAAAAACAGGCGAACTTCGATTAAGAATGACATATCCAAATACTTGGGCGAGAAACCAGAACACGATTTTCTTTGATGGCAAAACAGGAAAAATGCTGCGTACAAAACTCTACAAAGACAATAATGTGGCCGATGTTTACGAAGCCAGTAATCACGATTTGCACACAGGCGTTTTCTTTGGAATTGTTGGAAAAATTATCTGGAGTTTCGTTAGTTTAATTGGAGCTTCTTTGCCTATTACAGGATTTATTATTTGGTGGAAGAAAGGGAAGAAGTCTAAAGGTAAAAAAGTTAAGAGTTAAAAGTTTTTTAAAACAATATAGTAATCGCAAATGTCTAAGACTTTGCGATTTTTTTTTATTTGAAAACGCCATAAAAATGCCTTTTTTTATTTCACTACAAATTTTTTCTAACTCATTACAAAATGTAATTTTCCGCTCTCATTTTGTAAATAAAATAAATTTCAATGTTCTAAATTTGGTCAAAATGCAAAAATTACGACCATGGAAATCAATTTAAATTTAGAATCATTTTGGGGCAATAAAAAGAAACTTTCTTTTTGGGAAAGACTATTTAGACGTAATAAATCTATTGATAAAGAGCTTACTACGCCAGAAATAATTGGTAAAAATTGTCAAGGTTTAGTATTGAAAAACGAAAATGTAAAATCGTTTCTTTTTTCTACAGACATGGCTCTCATCGAAAATAATGATGCCGATGCAATTTTAGCAGTTTATCCTTTTCCACCTTCGGCAAAAATCATTAAAACACTTATTGATTTTGCAGGAAAACCAATTGTCTGCGGTGTTGGCGGAGGAAAAACAAAAGGCAAAAAATCACTAGAAATGGCAATTTATGCTGAAGAAGTGGGAGCGGCAGGAATTATTGTCAATGTTCCGTTTGAGAATAAAGACATCAAAAAAATTAGAGAGAAAATTTCATTGCCCATTATAGCAACCGTTACTTCTTCTGATTACGATTTTCTTAAAGGAAAAATTGATGCAGGAGTCACTATTTTTCATGTTTCTGGCGGAGCAGATACCAGTAAAATTGTAAAAGAAATTGCTAATAAATTTCCAGATTTTCCTGTAATGGCAACTGGCGGAAAAAGTTTAGACAGTATCGAACAATCTATAAATTCTGGTTCAAGAGCAATTGTGCTTTCGCCGCCTTCAAACAAAGATTTGTTTAAAACGGTAATGGATAAATATAGAAAGACTTTTGGTTGATTTTTGATTTATATTTTGTTTCAAAAGCATTTGCTGGCGCGAGCGTCTCGCTCGTGAACGTAAAGCATATGCACGAGCGAGACGCACGCGCTAGCTTAAAATTTTGTCAAAATCAAATACCGCCATAACGAAGTGTTGATCCTAAAACTAACATTGCCACGCCAATAGAAGTAACTGAAACAATAATCACTGCAATTCTGTTAATATTCTTTTCATTCAAATTCGGAATCACATAAAACTGTGCACAGATTGCGCAGAAGAAAGTACAGAAAAGCAAAATCAATTTTATTGAAATCACTTTTTCAAATCCGCTTTTAAAGGCAAACCAGGTTTCAATGGTAATGCCAAAATCGTAAGCCATCCAGATTCCTGTAATGATTAATAAAGCAAGAGAAGACATTCCAAGAACTTCAAATTTCTTTTCAAAACTTAAAATAATATGCGGATCTTTTTTCTTTAACGCAGTTGGTAAATAACAAATTGCCAGCAATAAATGCCCACCAACCCAAATCGTAGCTGACAAAAGATGAATTATTAATACAAAATGATGTAAGGTCATAATGAATTCATTTTAAGTTTATTACTCTCTAAAAATAACTTTTATTTTTGGAGTAGAGAAGTCTTTAAGTTGTATTTCTTTATTCGAACTATCTAGTTTTGAAAGTGTTGAGACATTATTCATAAAATGCTGAACATAATAATTTCCCTCAAAATCTTGCATTTCTAAATATTCAATCATTTTTACAAAATCATTTTCTGAAATTAATGAAGAATGAAAAGTAGTGCGAATTTCAAACGGAATATCTGACTGAATTAAAAGTTTTAAACTTTCTTCAAATTCAGAAAATAAGCCTGATTGCGTTAGTTTTTTAAAGGTATGAGGAAGACTTTTATAATCTAACGCGACATAATCAATTAATCGATTACGAATCAGGCTGTTCAATATTTTCGGATTTGAGCCATTGGTGTCTATTTTAACTGCAAATCCCATTGCTTTGATTTCTTTTATAAAATCAATTATTTTATGATGTAAAGTACATTCGCCGCCGCTTAAAACTACTCCGTCCAACAATCCTTTTCGGGTTTTAAGAAAATTCAAAACAGTTTGAAAACCTATTTTTCCTTTTCCTAAAACAATCTCTGGATTGTAGCAGTATAAACACCGCATGTTACAGCCCGCAAACCACACTATGCAGGCCGTTTTATGCGGATAATCTAATAAAGTAAAAGGCGTGAGGCTAAATATTCCTTTAATAGATAATGGTTTCTTCGAAATGTTTGCGTTGTTGGTGTTCACCTTTTTTTCCAATATTAAAACTTTCCACAGGTCTGTGATATCCCATTACGCGGGTGTAAACCAAACATTTGCTTCTTTCGTTTTTGTGTTCTGTTAAAACTTTATGCGTTTTTGTTTTCATAAGCCAAGTGTTTTTGATTGTTTTTTTGAAGTAAAATTTCATCACATTTCGGGCAATATTCATGTTCTCCGTTCAAATAACCATGAATTGGGCAAATACTGAAAATAGGTGTTACGGTTATGTAAGGCAGTTTGAAATTGGTTAAAACTTTTTTCACGAAGTTTTTACAAGCTTCTGGGCTGCTTATTTTTTCTCTCATATAAAGATGCAAAACCGTACCGCCAGTATATTTACATTGTAATTCGTCCTGAAGAAGTAAAGCTTCAAAAGGATCGTCGGTATAATCTACCGGAATCTGCGAACTATTGGTGTAATAAATGTTTTCGTTTTGTCCTGCTTGCAAAATATCTGGAAAACGCTTTTTGTCTTCTTTTGCAAAACGATACGTTGTTCCTTCGGCGGGAGTGGCTTCAAGATTATAAAGGTTTCCAGTTTCTTCTTGAAACTCTTTCATTCTTAATCGAATATGATCTAGAATTTCGGTAGCAAAATGAATTCCCGAACTACACGTAATATTCTGTTTTCCTTCAGAAAAATTAATTACCATTTCGTTCATTCCGTTTACGCCAATGGTCGAAAAATGATTTCTAAAATGTTCTAAATAACGTTTTGTGTACGGATAAAGTCCGCGATCGTACATTTGTTGAATAAAGACTCTTTTCTTCTCCAAAGTCGATTTGGCGATTTTCAATAATTCATCTAAATGAGCAAACAAATTGATTATATTTCCTCTATGAAGAAAGCCTAAACGCGCCATATTAATCGTAACAACGCCAATACTTCCCGTCATTTCTGCACTTCCAAAAAGTCCGTTTCCTCGTTTTAATAATTCTCTTAAATCGAGTTGCAATCGGCAGCACATACTTCGAACGGCATTTGGTTTGTACGCTTCTGGATTTTCGATTCGATTTCCTTTTTCATCCAAAATATATTGGCTTCCAATAAAATTCTGAAAATATGACGAACCGATTTTGGCTGTATTTTCAAATAACAAATCAACATTTTCTCCATTCCAATCAAAATCTTCGGTAATATTCACGGTCGGAATCGGAAACGTAAACGGCTGTCCGTTGGCATCGCCTTCGGTCATAATTGTATAATACGCTTTATTGATGAGATTCATTTCCTGCTGAAAATCAGCATATTTTAAATTCGTTAGTTTCTCAATTCCTCTTTTTTTAGCTTCATCAATTAGATTTTTATCTTTTATTTTAGCAAATAAATGCTCGTTATTTTGTGTCGGAATTTGTTCTTTCAAATCTTCAGGAACATTCCAATCTAAAGTAATATTCGTAAAAGGCGATTGTCCCCAACGCGCAGGCACATTCAGATTGTAAACAAAACTTCTAATTGCTTTCAGAACTTCTTCGTAAGAAAGCTGATCTTTAAAAACATAAGGTGCCAAATAGGTGTCAAAAGAACTGAAAGCTTGAGCGCCAGCCCATTCGCTTTGTAAAATTCCCAAAAAATTAGCCATTTGTCCCAAAGCTTCTCTAAAATGAGAAGGAGGTCTGCTCTCGACACGTCCTCGAACGCCATTAAAACCTTCATTTAATAACACTCGCAGACTCCAACCAGCGCAGTATCCGGTAAGACAATCCAAATCATGAATGTGTATGTCGCCATTCCTGTGAGCAGAACCTTCTTCTTTATTATAAATTTTATCCAGCCAATAATTGGCGATCACCTTTCCTGCGGTATTGCTGACTAATCCCGCATTTGAATAGGAAATATTCGCATTCGCATTGATTCGCCAATCTGACTGGTTTATGTATTCTTCAACAGTTTGTGTGCTGTCTATATAAGTCGTATCGTCGTTTAGACCATTAATATGTTCGCGCTGTAATTTTCTGGTATGACGGAAAATAATAAACGAACGCATAGTTTGGAAATAGCCGTTTTCAAAAAGAACTCTTTCAATAATATCTTGAATTTCTTCAACTGGCCACGAATACTTAACCTCTAAGCCAGAAAGCACAATTTTGTAGATCTTTTTGTCGAAAGGTTTATTGACACTTTGAAAAGCTTTTTGAATTGCATCCTGAATTTTATAAGCTTCAAAAGGCTTATAATCTCCATTTCGTTTTATTACATATTTTTCCATCCTAAATATATTTACAGTACTTTTTCGAAAGTTTTTTCCAGTTCAATTACTTTTGGAAACAAGATATTATTCTCTAAATGAATGTGTTTTCGTAAATCTTTTTCAAATTCTTCCAGCATTGCAAAAGCAACTTTATAAGTATTGCAAGATTCTGTTGGTGACGTATAATTATTTGTCAGTGCCGCAATTCTTCTAAAGCGTTCGCTTTCTACTTCATGATCTTCTTTTAATGTCGCAATCGGATTTTCAATACTTAAAAAAGGCGGTATATCTAAATCAGTTCCTTTGCTTTGGGCATTTTTCATTTTTATAATGAAAGGAAAAACAACAGTTTCTTCTCGATTTAAATGCGCTTTTAAATCCAAAAAAGATTTTGAGAAAATTGTATGTATTTCATGCAATTCAGGATGAATAGCGCCGTGAACCCCAGATAATTTATTTAAATATTGAAGAATTACAGGTGCTTTTTCATTAATATATCTATGATGTGTTTTTGTGAGGTAATCTGCAATTGCATCAACAGGCCAAGTTTTATAGTCGAAAGATTGATTAGCGGTACTTCGTTTTGCATCTCGAATGTATTCAATCAAAACGGTTTCATCAATATCTCTTTTTTTACAGACTTCTTCGATAGTTCTATATCCTTTACAGCAAAAATCAATATGGTATTTTGTAAAAACGGCGGCTGTTCTGAAATCATCTGCTACGATTTCGCCAATGGTACTTTTATTAGTTAGTTTCATAATGGGATTGTATAGATTAATTTTTGGTTCAGCACATTTGTTTGTTTGAAGCTTCTTTACATTGTTTAATTATAAGTAAAGAAGTCGCAATCATGTTCGAAAATTCTATAAAAGGAATTGTAATTTCGTGTGATTCTGTAAGTGAAACGGCGTAATTATGAAGCTCTTTTATTTTTATAAAATACAATTCAGCATCGCGTTCTTCGCTAGTGTAAAATGAAGTAACCAGTTTTTGCAATTCTTTTTTTAATATTTCAAAAGCCATATAATCATCAACTCGATGTGCTTTTGGAAACTTTGGAATTAATATTTTATCAGAAAAAATAAATCCCGCAATGGTTCGATCCACGTTTTCAGAAGCTTGATGTGCAAAAACCAAAGCTTCTAAAAGTGAATTTGATGCCAATCGATTTTTACCATGAAGTCCAGTTCTAGCGCATTCGCCAACAGCGTAAAGATTTTTAATAGAAGTTGTAGCATTTTTATCAACTTTAATTCCACCACACTGATAATGAGCCGCAGGAACAACCGGAATTAAATCTTTTTCAGGTTTTATTCCTAATTCGTTGCAATGCGCCGCAATTACTGGAAAATGAGCATAAAAATCGGCTTTATTCAAATGTCTGCAATCTAAGTAAACATGATTTTTTCCGCTCAATCGAAGTTCTTTGCTGATGGCATCAGAGACCATATCTCGTGTAGCCAATTCGCCTCGAATATCATATTTAAATAAAAATCTTTTTCCTTCGCCGTTTACAATATGAGCGCCAAAACCTCTTACGGCTTCAGAAATTAAAAACAGCGGATTTTCTTTTCCAGTAAACAAAGCCGTCGGATGAAACTGCATATATTGCATGTCAACAATTTCGGCTCCTGCTCGCGCTGCCATTGCGATTCCGTCGCCAGTTGCAATTTTCGGATTAGTAGTATTTTCAAAAAGCTGACCGCAGCCACCAGTACTTAAAACGATAGATCTTGTTCTAATGTATTTTATTCGATTGTGTTTTTTTTCATAAAAAAAGGCTCCGGTACAGATCGTTTTATTCCGCTTCACTTCTGTATTCAAGTCAATCACCAGATGGTTTTCTAAAAGTTCAATGTTAGGCATGCTTTTGATGATTTTGAGCAATTTGCGCTCAATCTCTAATCCGGAGCTATCTTTATGATGTAGTATTCTGTTTTGAGAATGTCCGCCTTCGAGTCCTAAATCCCATTGCCCTTTTTCGTTTTTATCAAAAGAAGTTCCAATTTCGATTAATTCCTGAAGTCTTTCGGGGGCTTGCTTAATAACCATATTAACAATTTCTTTATCGCACAAACCACCTCCAGAGCGAAGCGTATCATGTATGTGTTTATTAAAACTGTCTTTTATAAGATCGGTTACCACTGCAATTCCGCCTTGAGCTAGTTGTGTATTGGTGTTTTTAGCAGTTTCTTTCGTCATTATAACAATAGATAAATCTGGGCGTTTTTTTGCCGTTTTCATCGCAAAAAATAATCCCGAAATACCAGAACCGATGATCAATATATCTGTTTTAAGCATGTTATTTTGATTTTAGCGTTATTGCATTTTTATGATAATTCAAGCATTCTTTCAATTGGTTTTAAAGCTTCTATTCTGAGCTTTTCTGAAATCTTCATTTCTGGACTTTCATTTTTAAGGCACAAATACAATTTTTCAAGCGTATTCATTTTCATAAAAGCACATTCGCTGCAAGCGCAACTATTGTCTTCTGTGGAAGGAGCCGGAATCAGCGTTTTATCGGGTACCGCTTTAGAAAGCTCATGCAGGATACCGGCTTCTGTAGCCACAATGAAAACGGCAGCAGGATCCGTTTTAATAAAATTAATAATTCCCGAAGTAGAACCGATATAATGTGCCACTTTCAAAATATGGCTTTCAGATTCTGGATGCGCTGCTATTTTCGCATTCGGATTTTTAGTATAGATTTCAATTAATTTGTCTAATGAAAAGGCTTCGTGCACAATGCAAGAGCCTTTCCATAAGACCAAGTCACGTTTGGTTTCTTTTTTGAGATAATTACCTAAATTCTCATCTGGAGCAAATATGATTTTTTGTGTTTTGGGAATTGACCCGATTATTTTTTTTGCATTTGCCGAAGTGCAAACCAAATCGCTCATGGCTTTTATTTCGGCAGAACAATTAATGTAAGTCACCACAACATGATCGGGATATTGTTCTTTAAACAATTTAAAATCTTCTGGATTACAGCCGTCAGCAAGTGAACAACCAGCTTCCCAATCTGGTAATAATACTTTTTTATTTGGGTTTAAAATTTTAGCGGTTTCTGCCATAAAATGAACTCCAGCAAAAACAATAACATCAGCATTTGTCTGTTGCGCTTTTTTAGACAATTCAAGACTATCACCAATAAAATCTGCTATTTCCTGGATTTCCATCTCTTGATAATAATGAGCCAGAATAACAGCATTTTTTTCTTTTTTCAATCGGATTATTTCTTGTATTAAAAAGTTCTTATCCATTTTAAATCTCAATCAATGGTTTTATTGAAGTGCTTTAAGCATATAATTTTAATAGGGTAAATGTATTATCATCATTTTTTTCAAAACATGATTCTAATCATACTGTTAGATTTTTATTTTTTTATTTTATGCGGAGGAAATAGTTTTTTTGAGATGATTTTAGTTCAATAATCAAAAGAAGAATAATTGACCTAAAAATGTTTGGTGTTATGGTAGCCCGAAAAAATGAATATATTTGAAGAGAAAAATTTTAAATGTAAATCTTTTAAAAACCCCTAATCATATGAAAATAAAACTACTTCTAAGTTTAGTTTTGATCACTCAAATTTCCTTGAGCCAAAAGAAAGTAAACGATTTGGCAAAAATGAATTTAAAAGGAAATGTTTCTTTTATAAAAATTACGGAAGAAAGATTTCCGTCTGTATCTGATGGAGGAAATTTAAATTCTAGAAAAGAAATGAATTCGTATGTTTTTAATAAAGAAGGTTTTATAACTGAAGAGAAATGTTTAGAAAATGGAAGATTTCGTTTTAAGAAAGTAAAGGAATATAATTCTTTAAATCAGCTTTCTAAAATACAAGAATATGAGTCTGAATATGTTTTTGATGCAAATGTTTTCTTTTCATATGAATATGATAAAAATGGACTTGTAAATAAAATAACTTATGCTTCATCACCTACTTTTCAGAGAAATGAAATGGAGAAAAAAGGAAATTTAACATCCTATATTAAATATGAAATTAAAGATGATAAAACCGAAGAAAAGCAATTTGTTAGAGTGGAAGATGAGAAAGGACGAATTATTGAAGAGGACTATTTTATAAGGAATGAACTTTACAGTAAAACGATTAATATTTATAATAGTAAAGGATTATTGTCTAAAACTTCATACTTGCAATATTGGAATGGAAGTACTACAGGTTACGGAAAAGAATTGGAATACAACTCAAAAAATGATGTTAGTAAGATTGCAAATTTGGATCAAAATAACAATGTGCTTGATGCGGAGGAAATTACTTACGAGTATGATAAAATGGGAAATTGGATTAAGAAACAATCAAATGGAGCTGAAACGGTAATTACAAGGAGAGAGATTGAGTATAAGATCTAAATCAATAAAAATATTCTATTAAAAAAGTGATAACATTTTAGTCATCGCTTTTTTATTAGGTTTTTCTAACTAGAAAAATTCAAACCTTTATTTTTAAAACTCACATAAAGTTCCTGTCTTGCAGAACTTATCGTTTCTTCGGTTCTGTAAATACTGCACCAGAATTTAATGAGCAGTTTGTATTTTCCGTCAGAAATAGAACTGTAATAAATTTGCGATGGTTTTGAATTGTTTACCATCGGCAAATTTGCTAGTGTTTCGTTTACAATAGTATTTATTTCTTCTGGAATAGTTTCTCCGTTGATTTCAAAAGTAATTTCGACCAATTTAAAATTATCTGTATACGTCCAGTTCGTAATGTTTTGAGACAGCAAATTACCATTCGGAATAATAATTTCGGCACCGTTTGGCGCATTAATTTTAGTTGTTCGAAGTCCCATAGATTTTACACGACCCGATTCTGAACTAATTTCCACAACATCGCCAATCTGGATTGGTTTATCAAAAATCAAGATAATTCCAGACACAAAATTATTTACTACATTTTGAAGTCCAAGTCCGACACCGACACCTAAAGCTCCTAAAAGAATACTTAATTTGTCTAACGGCATTCCAGACGCGGCAACAGCCAGAAGATAACCGCTTATTAAAACAATTAAACGCGTTATAAGCAATTTAGAATGCTGTCTTTTATTGATGTTTTCTTCGTTTTCATCGTCAATTTCGCCAAAGAAATACGCTACATATTTCTGTAATAAATGCGCAGCCCAAATGATAATAAAGAATAAAACAATATTTCCAAGTGTAAACGTAATGCTTCCGATTGTGTTCGGATGGCTTAATAATGAAGCTAGAGAAGAACGAAGCGATTCCCAAATATTCAAATTTGAAGCAATCACAATCAGCCACATATAACTGATTACGATAATAAAAGGTCTTTTCAGAGTGTCTGATAAACTTTCGTAATCAAACATTTTTTCGATTCCTCTTTTAACTCGCGTTGCATAAATCTGCAATAAGATGATTTCTAAAATAATTTTCAATAAAACGCTTAGCGCCACAATTTGTGTTAAAGAAATAAATGCCGTAAGACTTAACATATTTGATAAAGAAACTCTTCCGAACAAATTGTAAAGAATCGATAAAACATTTAATCCGATAAAAAGAATGCTAGCCCATTTAAAAAAGCCTTTTATATACAATTCATCTTTAAGTGTTTTAATCTGAACTAAACCGTATCGAATTCCTAAAAGATTAATCGCAACAAAAGCAAAACGCTGCAATAATCCGATTGTGATAAATAAATCTAAGAAGCAAAGCGCAAAAAATAATCCTAAAAGGAAAAGCCAATTTCGCATAGAAACTCCAGACCATTGGTTTTTAAAAAGAATTGTCAAAACGCCCAGAAGCAAAAGTTGAAGCAATTCTAAAAATAGAGCAGGAGCATATAAATTGGTAACTACCGCAATGTTTAATGCAATTACTAAAACGGGCAATAAAACACCTCGATTTAAGTATTTAAAGTTTAAAAGAGAAAGGCTTTCGTAATAATTATTTTCTTTTAAATATTTTATATTTCGAGAAATGTACCAAAACAAAAGACCCATAAAGAAAGCCAGAGTAATCAATCCACCGGCTTTGTAACTTAGGTAATAAGCGGCAACATTTTCTTCAATTATAATTTTGGCTTTAATGTTGTGCGTTACTTTTTTAGAAACGGCAGAATCTCCAATCTGCCACAAAGAAGGATATTCTTTTTTGAAAATACTGATTCCAGATTTTTCCAGTTTACTTTCTACAGTAACCAAAGCATTCGAAACAGCAATTTTTCGCTCAACGGTAAGTCTTTTTTTATTGTTTAAAGTCGTTTGGTTTTTAGTCATAAGACTATCAGTGGCAACATATCTTTTTCTAAGATTTGCGAATTCTTTTTTGAATTGTTGACGACGGATCGTATCTTTTATCAAAGTCATTAAAGTCTTATCTTTTCGAAGTTCGATAACACGACTTTTGATTTTTTCGAGACTTAGATTTCGCTCGTTAATAGCTTTATTTTGGTCTTCTAATTCTTGTTCAATTTCCTGAAGAACAATTCGATACATTTGCTGATTACGCACATTTGGATTCGCTCCTTTTAAACTTTCGAGAATTAAATTCAGTTTACTTTCGGTACGTTTCATGTCACCAAAAAGATGATGCGTATCACCAGCAAAATCAATGTCATTGTAAGCAGATTCTAATACTTCTCCAGCTTTTTCGATTGCCATTAAATAATCGCTGTCGGTAGCTGTAGTGTCGTTAAATAAACGTCCGCGGTTTTCTTTTTTGACTTGTTTTTGTTCTTGCGCGTAATTAGACTGCGAAATAAAAAAAACAAAAAATAAGGATAGAAAATAAAAAGTTCTTTTTTGAAGAATCATAATGTAAAGGCTTATTTAGGGAGCTCAAATTTAATTGTTTTTAGAAAACTTTCGGTTACTAAATATTAAATTTAAGTAAGTTCAAAACGCTTTACATTATGGGTTTATTTTATGAATTTCTCAAAGCGATTTCTTTTCTTATTTCTTTTAAAGAATTAGAAAAGATAATGATAAATGAAACCATAGAAAAAGGTATCACAATCAAGGCCGAAAAGCCTTTTTTTGTAAACAAAAAGATAACAGCAATTATCAGAATTATATTTAGCGCAACTAAAGAATAAATTGCAGCCTGAATCATTTTCTCTTTTTTAAGTAATTCTTCAAGAGTCATTTCGCTAGGTTTCTTTGTTTTCATTTTATATTTTTACGTTAGGATATTACAAATATTCTAAAAAAAATATTATAAAGCAATAAGTCTAATTTTTTTGACTACTTAATTAATTTCATGGAAGAAATCGAAACTTGTCCGGCACAAAGACTTTTAAAAATGTTATCTGGAAAATGGAAAGCCGAAATCTTCCGTTTATCTGTAGAATCGCCTTTGCGTTTTAATACTTTATTGCGACAAATTCAGGGATCAAATAAGCAATCTTTAGCAACTGCTTTGAAAGAATTGGAAGAAGAAGGGCTTCTAGAAAAAACAACCATCAAACTGAAACCTCTGCACATCGAATATAATTTGACGGAAAAAGGAAAAGCTTTGATTCCTGTTTTTCAACAATTAGAAGGATTGTCATAACTTAAAATTGGTTTAAATCATTAAATTTTATATAATTTAAGTTAAATTTGCCTTGTGCAAAAACGAATTATCTACATATTTATCTTTCTAATCGCTTCAAACAGCAGTTTTGTGCAGCAATTTTATAAATTGCCAATACTGATTGAGCATTTTCAAGAGCATCAAAAACTGCAAAATGTAAGTTTTGTAGATTTCTTGTCGATGCATTATTGGGGAGAAGATTTAAATGATAATGATGACGATCGTGATATGAAGCTGCCGTTCAAAACGATCAACAATAGCTCTCCAAATTTTGTATTTATTTTAGACGATAAAGATTTACTTCCAGTTCCTTTAAATCTGGATTTACCACAATCAAAAATACCAACTTACAGATCAGATCTTTTTTCAGATCCGAATCTGCTATCTCTTTTTAGACCTCCGATTGCATAATTAATTTTAGAATTTTTTGCTGTGGCTGAGACATTTCGTTTTGGTCGCTCATTATTATTTTTTAATTAATATAGTATGCTTAATAAAGTAATTCAGTTCTCAGTTAAGAACAAACTGGCGATTGGAATCTTTACACTGCTGTGGATTGTCTACGGCGTGTATGAGGTTACACAATTACCAATTGATGCCGTGCCCGACATCACTAATAATCAGGTGCAAATTATTACAACAGCGCCCTCTCTTGGCGCAGAAGATGTAGAAAGATTAATTACGTTTCCGATCGAACAAGCGATTAGTAATATTCCGCATTTAAAAGAAAGCAGAAGTATTTCACGTTTCGGACTTTCACTGGTAAGTGTTGTTTTTGAAGATGATGCCGATGTCTATTGGGCTAGACAACAAATTATCGAAAGACTACAGCAAGTAGAAATTGACCGAAATGCCAATGCGCCAGAAATGGCTCCCGTAACAACTGGTTTAGGAGAAATTTATCAATATGTTTTGAAACCCGTAAAAGGTTACGAAGAAAAATATTCTCTAGAAGATTTACGAACCATTCAAGATTGGACGATTAGAAGACAACTTCTTGGTACTCCAGGAATTGCAGACGTTTCGACTTTTGGAGGAAAATTGAAACAATATGAAATTGCAGTAAATCCTGCGAGATTAAAAGCTCAGAACCTGACAATTACAGAAGTTTTTTCTGCTTTAAATAAAAGCAATGAAAATACGGGTGGAGCTTATATCGAAAAAGGTCCAACGGTTTCTTATATCAGAAGTACTGGTTTAGCAAAAAGCATTCAAGACATTGAAAACATTGTGGTTAAAAGTACACAAGGCGGATTGCCGATTTTGGTAAAAGACATTGCGAAAGTCAAAATTTCTTCTGCCATTCGTTACGGCGCATTGACTACAGATGAATTTGGAGAATCTGTTGGCGGAATTGTAATGATGTTAAAAGGCGAAAATGCCAATAATGTCATCGTCAATGTAAAAGACAAAATTGCTCAAATTGAAAAAATTCTTCCGGAAGGTTTAAAAATTGAACCTTTTTTAGACCGAACAAAAATGGTGGATAACGCCATCGGAACTGTACAAAAGAATTTGATTGAAGGCGCTTTAATCGTAGTCCTGATTTTGGTTTTATTTCTAGGAAATCTTAGAGCAGGTTTTATAGTAGCTTCCGTTATTCCGTTAGCGATGCTTTTTGCCATCATTATGATGAATACTTTTGGAGTAAGCGGAAATTTAATGAGTTTAGGTGCATTAGATTTCGGATTAATTGTAGACGGAGCCGTAATTATTGTTGAAGCGATTCTGCATCATCTTCACAGTTCAAAAAAATACAAAACCATAGATACTATTTCGCAAGACGAAATGGACAAAGAAGTTTCAGGATCAGCTTTCCGTATGATGAACGCGGCGGTTTTTGGACAAATAATTATTCTAATTGTTTATCTGCCCATTCTTTCTTTACAAGGAATTGAAGGTAAAATGTTTAAACCAATGGCGCAAACTGTCGCTTTTGCCATTTTAGGTGCTTTCATTTTGTCATTGACTTATGTGCCAATGGTTAGCGCTTTATTTTTAAGCAAAAAAATCAGTCATAAAAAGAACCTTTCGGATCGAATTATGTCACGATTAGAAAATGCTTACGAAGGCTGGTTAACAAAAGCTTTAGGCATTAGAAAATCAATTGTTATTGCCGCATTTGTACTTTTCGGAATCGCTGTTATTTTATTCGGAAGAATGGGAGGAGAATTTATTCCGCAGTTAGAAGAAGGCGATTTTGCTGTTGAAACTCGATTATTATTAGGAACAAATCTTTCAACAACAACCGAAACTATTGAGAAAATTTCTAAGGAATTAAAGAAAGAATTTCCAGAAGTACAGCAAGTAGTTTCCAGAATAGGAAGTGCTGAAATTCCAACCGACCCAATGCCAATTGAAGGCGGCGATATGATTATTGTTTTAAAAGACAAATCAGAATGGACAAGCGCTTCGTCGTTTCCTGAATTGGCGGATAAAATGACCAAAACCGTTAAAAGAATTGCGCCTGGCGTTACAACTGGATTTCAATTTCCTGTTCAAATGCGTTTTAACGAATTAATGACAGGAGCCAAACAAGATTTGGTTTGTAAAATTTACGGAGAAGATCTTCAAAAACTTTCAGAATATGCTGAAAAGTTGGGTTCAATTAGTAAAACGGTTCAAGGCGCGGCAGATTTATATGTTGAAAAAGTGACTGGAATGCCACAAATCGTAATTGATTACAATTGGGCAGAAATGGCAAAATACAGTTTACGTGTTGCCGATGTTAATACAACAATTAATGCGGCGTTTGCTGGAGCAGTTGCAGGAAGTATTTACGAAGGAGAAAAACGTTTTGACATGGTGATTCGTGTGGAAGATAGCGGCAGAAAAGGAATTGAAGATGTTCGAAATCTTTTGATTGCAACGCCTTCAGGAATGCAAATTCCGTTGTATCAAGTCGCAAATGTAGAAGAAGTGGAAGGTCCGAACCAGATTCAACGTGAAAATGCTAAGAGAAGAATTATTGTCGGATTTAATGTTCGAGGAAGAGACGTTCAGTCGATTGTAGAAGAATTACAGCAAAAAGTAAATCAGCAGATTAAATTTGATCCAGGTTATTATATCACTTACGGCGGTGCTTTTGAAAATCTTCAGCAAGCAAAAGCGAGATTGGGAGTTGCTGTTCCAGCGGCTTTATTAATGATTTTTGCTTTACTGTATTTTGCTTTCCGATCTTTTAAAGAAGGAATTATCATTTTTACGGCAATTCCGTTATCTGCAATTGGTGGTGTATTTGCTTTAGGATTGAGAGATATGCCTTTTAGTATTTCTGCGGGAGTTGGATTTATAGCCCTTTTCGGAGTCGCCGTTTTAAACGGAATTGTTTTGATATCTGAGTTTAATCGAATTCAGAAACAAGGCGAAATTACCGATCCTTTCCAAATTATTTTATTAGGAACCAAAAACAGATTACGCCCCGTTTTAATGACAGCTGCCGTAGCTTCTTTAGGATTTCTTCCAATGGCTTTGAGTAACGGGGCAGGAGCAGAGGTTCAGCGTCCGTTGGCAACCGTCGTGATTGGCGGATTGGTTACGGCGACACTTCTAACGCTTTTTGTACTTCCTGCCATTTATTTAATGACCTATCACGCTAAAGGTTTTTCTAAAAAAAGAAAAAAACACATGAATAATCTAACCATTTTATTGAGCATTCTTTTTATTGGGAATGTTGCAAAAGCGCAAGAATTACCAATTTCGCTTGACGAATCAATTTCTATCGCCATTCAAAATAATAGAATTGTTAAGTCGGCAAAATTGAACGAACAGTCTAAAAATTACTTGCAGAAATCGGCTTATAATATTCCACAAACACAAATCGATGCCGATTATGGTCAATTTAATAGTATAAAAAACGATACAAGATTTGGCATTAGTCAGACTTTTGCTTTTCCTACCGTTTACAGCAATCAGAAAAAAACTTTGAAAGCCGATTTCAACAAAGCAAAAACAGAGGTTCAATTAACTTCACAAGAAATCAAAACTCGTGTTCGAAATATTTACTACGATTATTTGTGGCTGAACAGCAAAAAAGAACTTTTAGTTTATGCCGATTCCATCTACAGAATTATGGAGAAAAAATCGGATTTAAGATTTAAAGCGGGAGAAGCGAATGTTTTAGAGAAAAGTGCTTCGCAATCTGCCAGACAATTCTATAGCAATCAGTTACTGATGGTAAACAGAGATATTGAAATTACTTTGAATTCATTTAATGCTATTCTTCAAGATAAAGTTGTATACAGTCCGAAAAAAGAAAAACTGAAAGCAGTTTCAAATCATTCGTTAGTTGAAAATCTTAAAACAGAAAATCTTCCAGCAGTACAAGTTTCACAATTTGAATCGGAATCTGCTAAATGGAGATGGAAAACCGAAAGTGCTAAAATGCTTCCTGAAATTACTTTGGGTTATAATAATCTGAGTATTATTGGAAGTCAAACGAATACTTCGGGTCAAGAGGTTTATTATGGAAGTGGGCAAAGATTTAATTATGTAAATGCTGGACTGTCAATTCCTTTATTTTTTACAAGTCAGTCCGAACGAAAAAGAGCAGCAAAAGCCGAATATGAAAGTTATGCGGAGCTTTCTGAAGCTACAAAAATTGAGGTAAAAACCAATATTGAAAACGCTGATAAGGAAGTAAAAAAATATCAAGAAAGTTTAGAGTATTATGAAAAAGACGGTTTAAAAAATGCTCAAACTATTATTGAAGCTTCGAGCAGCCAATTGCAAAATGGAGATATTGATTATCTGCAATGGGTTTTAGTAGTAAATCAAGCGATTACGATTAAAAGTGAATATTTGGACGCACTTAATGCTTACAACAAAGCAGTTGTAACACTTCAAAATCTTAATAATATTTAAAATGAAAAAATATATCGCGGCGTTTATAAGCGCTATTTTCTTGATTTCTTGCGGAAATAAGAAAAATGAAGAGAACAAAAACACTGAGGTTAAAAATAGCAATATCATTAAATTAAGCGCTGAACAGATTAAAAATGCTGATTTACAATCGGGTAATCCAACAGTTAAAAATGTAAAGGAGATTTTGCTACTTAATGGAACAGTTACAGTTCCACCAAAAAGTGTAATCAGTATCAGTATTCCATTAGGAGGTTATGTGAAAAGCACCAATTTGATTGCCGGAATGAATGTGCAGAAAGGACAAGTTCTAGCTGTTTTGGAAGATATGCAGTTTATCGAATTGCAGCAAAATTATCTAATGGCAAAAGAGAAGTTCGATTTGGCTCAAAATGAACATAAAAGACAAAAAGAACTGAATGCAAATAAAGCGGCGAGTGATAAAGTTTTAGAACAAATTACGACCGAAATGAGAACGCAGCGTATTACAATGTCTTCATTAGAACAAAAATTAAATTTGCTAGGAATTAATGCTAAAACGTTGAATGTTAATAATATTAGTAAAACGATAAAAGTAGTTTCGCCAATTAATGGTTTGGTTTCTAAAGTCAATGTCAATATCGGAAAATACGTAAATCCGACCGATATGCTTTTTGAATTGATTGACAAAAAAGACATTGTTTTGACTCTAAACGCTTTTGAAAAAGATGTTGCAGCACTTTCTATCGGTCAAACCGTTATGGCGTACACAAATTCAACTGATAATAAAAAATATGCAGCCAAAATCGCTTTCATTAATCAAAGTTTAAACGGAGATAGAGCAGCAGAAATTATTTGTAATGTAAATGCCTATAATCCTGCACTTTTGCCGGGTCTTTTTATAAATGCTGAGGTTGAAGTTGAAAATCAAAAAGCATTGACAGTACCAGAAGACGCTGTGGTGCGTTGGCAAGGTAAATTTTATGTTTTCACCGATATTGGCAACAATCAATTTCAAATGAATGAAGTAAAAGCTGGAGTTAAAAATGAAGGATATTCTCAAATTATTTCTGATGCGATTTCTAATTCATCAAAAGTCGTAATCAAAAATGCCTATACGCTTTTGATGTCGGCTATGAATAATGATGAACAATAATTTTTTCATTGAAAAATGATAAATAAGAAAACCCAGTAAAACTAAAATTACTGGGTTTTCAATTATTTAAATAATTCATTCCTAACGGAATATTATTATTTCTAATCTTTTATTCCTTTAATCCAATCTTTAAAACGATTAAACTGCTCGCCAATAAAAGATTCATGATCGTCTTTATCTTCTTCAATTGGCGGTAAAATATGTTCGAAATATGTTCCTCTCAAAACTTTGTGCAAAATGCCTTCTCCTAAAAATGCTTTTCCATCATTTAATGTTCTAACGGCTTTCAATAAATGACGAATATCATATTGCAACGGATTTATATCAGGAACTTGTTTGTTTAAATTCAATAACTTATAAACTGCAATTCTAGCCGTTCTAATAGAACTTTCCATTGTAAAAACCACATCATTATTGGTTTCCACAAATTGACCTATTAATCCAAGATTTTTACATCCCTCAGGCACAACGCGCGGACGATCGCCTTTTGCTCTCGGCATAAACATGGAAGTGATATAAGGCATGAAAGCGGTTCTTACGGTGGTATTTTCTATAATATTATCTAGTTTATCTAAAATTCCGAGATGAAAAGATAATTCGGTTAAGATTTCATCTCCGGTACATTCTGGCATTACTTTTTTAATGTAATTTCCAGGTTTATCCATAAATAAAGCATAAACCCAAAGCACCAAAATATCATCTGGCTGATCTGGAAAATGAGGCTGTCTGTTGCAAGTAAAACTCATTAACCAGTTAGAATCTGTGATCGTAATAATTCCTCCTGTCACTGTTTTTCCAGAATAGGGATCGTTTACAGAATATTCTTTTAGCTTTTCTACAAAAGCTGAAGGTTTGCAAGTAAGCGTAACCGATTCCCAAGAAGATTTTTCAATATTAGTGCAGAACTTTTCTGGTTTTCCAAAAATGGGTGATTTTGCAGCAAGGTTTTTCCACAGCATCCAACCCGGACTTTTTCCGCTTGTAGAGTTGTCAATACCGATAATTGGAGCTGTTTTATTATCTCCATAAAAAGTATCTTCGGTCATCGAGCCTGTTGTTACGATTACAAAATCATCTTTTCCAACTGGGTTTCTGGTTTCTTTTCCTTCATGTTCCGTAATAATTCCTTCAACAATTTTTCCCTCAGTATTACTTTGAATAACCAAATCTTTGATAAGCGTATGAAATTTGATGTTAACACCTTTTTCTTCAAGGAATTTTCGCAGCGGCGTAACAAAAGTATCGTATTGATTGTATTTCGGAAATACGAGCGAAGAAAGATCATTAAGTCCATCTATGGCATGAAGGAAACGATGCATATACAGTTTCAATTCTAATAAACTATGCCAGTTTTCGAAGGCAAACATGGTTCTCCAAAAAGTCCAAAAATTACTTTCTAAAAACGATTCACTAAAATAATCTTCAATAGTCAAGTCGTCTAATTCGTCTTTTCTTTTTAGCAGAAGTTTTACAATCGCCAATTGATCTTTTTTGTTTAAACCAAATTTGCTAAAATCTTTAATTTCACCATTTTTATGAATCAATCTTGCTTTAGAATAATTCGAATCATTATCATTGATTAAACGATATTCGTCTAAAACTGTGTAAGGCGGCGGTAATTCTAAAGCTGGGATATCTTGAAAAATATCCCAAAGATTTTCGTAAGTCATATCCATTTCACGTCCGCCGCGAATCATATAACCATCTTTCGGATTTCCAGAACCGTCTAAAGAACCTCCATCGATGTGAAGTTGTTCTAAAAAAGTAATGTTTTTTGCCGGAATTCTTCCGTCTCGAATAAAATAATAGGCAGCGGCCATTCCGGCGATTCCGCTCCCTACAATATAGATTTTACTGTTTTCGTGAGATTTGAGGGGAATTCCGATATTACGCTGGTAATTTCCAATTTGATCTGAAAACGGCATCGATTTTTCTGGGGTGTTCAATTGCGTTTCAGTACTCGAATCTGGTTCGTGATTAACATTTCCGTAGGTCGTAGAATTGTTGAGAACTTTGTCAAATTTTGATGTAATATTCTTCATTTTCAAAGCTTTAAATGTTTGTGAAACTAAATTAAGCCTAAATTTTGAAAGATAATTCTTTTATATTTGAGAATAAATTTGTATAATTTATTGATTTTTAGAAGTATAGAGTTTCGTTTTCTTGTATAACTATTGTCTGTTTATTAAAATAACTTCGTCTCCTGCAATCGCATAAACAAGATGATTTTCTTCAGGTTTTAAAATAAATTTTCCTGTAAATTCTCCAAAAGCAGGCAAAATCATTTGATTGGGTTTATGGAAAAAACAACGCAGTTTTAAGCTTTGCATTCCCAACCCGCGAAGGATTATTCCAGGATGAATATGTCCAGAAAAATTAAAAAAATCGTCCTTTTCTGTCGGATGATGCGTGAAAAGAAAACCGTCGATTTCCAAATCATCAACTACAATAATTCCGATATCATCATAATGTTTCTGATCAATTATATCGTGATTTCCTGCAATTAAATACGTTTTCTGGTTGTGATTGGAAATCCATTCTTCAAATAAATTCCATTCAGAATTTTTGATGCTATGAAATAAATCTCCTAAAAAAATGATTTTTTCGGGATTAAAATACTCCAGCACTGATGTGATTTTTCTAAAATTTTCAGAAATGGCACTTTCTGGAATCGCAATTCCGTGTTTTCTAAAATGCGTTACTTTTCCTAAATGAACATCAGAAATAATTACGGTTTTTTTTTCATCCCAAAACAAAGCCCCGCTTGAGTGCAGTGTAAAAGTTTGGTTTTGTATTTGAATATTCATAAAGTATTATTTCATGTAAGAAGCGGTCATTTTTTGAATTCTTTCTGCCAAAGTTTCGCTTGACAATTTTTCTCTCAATCGATCTGTAATAATTGGAAAGCTAAAAGGCGTTGGCTTTAAACATTGTTTCCAAATGATATCTTGGCTGGCGATTCTTTCTAGAGCTAAAATCAAACGCCCTTCTTCTAACTGATGTTCAAATGTTTCCCGATAGGCTTGATGCAATAATAAGTTATCTGGTTCATAATCCCTAAAAACTTCAAATAATAATTGAGAACCGCTTTGCAAATGTTTTGTTTTAACCATTTTTCCAGGAAAACCAGTAAAAACCAATCCCGCAATTACAGCAATATCTCGAAATTTTCTTCGAGCCATTTCGGTCGAATTCAAACTTTTCTGCAAATCGTGATGCACATATTCGGTTGAAAATAAATTATTATCTAAAACCGCTTCAATATCAATTTCCTGATCTGAAAGTAATTCGAAACCATAATCATTATACGCCAAAGAAAAGGTAATAGATTGCAGTAAACTAATTCGATACGCCAATAAACTAGCTAAAGCTTCGTGTACAAATCGACCTTCAAAAGGATAAAAAATAGCGTGAAATCCTTCTCTTGTTTTGAAAGTTTCAATTAAAAATTCATCGGAACTCGGAACAATAGATTCTTTTCGCTGTCGCTGAAATAAAGGTTGTAAAGCTTTTAATTCTGGCGAAAGATCATCGGTATTGGCGCGATACAATTCCTGACGAAGCAATTCGCTCATTTGAGAAGATAAAGCCAAACGTCCGCCCATCCAGCTCGCAATTTTAGATTCTTTCTTCGGACTCGCTTTTTTGACCAAAACCTGCATATTCCTGATTTTGAACAATTCCAGTTTTTTTCCTGCAAAAATAAAAGTATCACCCGGTTTTAATTTCGAAATAAACCATTCTTCAATTGTTCCGATATAGCCGCCACTTAGAAATTTCACATTCATAACAGCATCGCCCACAATGGTTCCAATTTGCATTCTGTGATGCATGGCAATCATTCGGCTATTGATTTTATAACAACCGTTTTCGTCAATTTCTACTTTTTTAAATTCGTCATAAGCTTGTAAACTCTGACTTCCGTTGGTAATAAAATTGAGAATCCAGTTCCAGTTTTCTTTGGTAATAGTTTGATAACTAAAAGTGCCTTGAATTTCTTTGAAAATTTCATCAGGAAAAAATCCGTCAGAAACGGCTAAAGTGTTGAGGTATTGCACGAGAACATCCCAACTATTTAAGTAGGGAACACGATCTTCGATTACACTATGTTCGACAGCTTTTTTCAAGGCAGAAGCTTCTATTAATTCGATGGCATGTGTTGCTAGAAAATAAATCACACTTTCTTTTCCTGGCTGATGTCCGCTACGTCCGGCACGCTGCATAAAACGAGCTACACCTTTTGGACCGCCAACTTGAATAATCGATTCAACAGGAGCAAAATCAACACCCAAATCTAAACTCGAAGTACAAACGACGACTTTTAATTCTTCATTTCGAATAGCATTTTCTACCCAAAGTCGGGTTTCTCGATCAATACTTCCGTGATGCATGGCCATTTCGCCGGCAAATTCGGGATATTTTTCTAATAATCTTTGATACCATATTTCACAAGCCGAACGCACATTTGTAAAAATTAAAGTGGTTTTACTGGCTTTGACAATTTTCGCCACTTCATCAATTAAATGCAGACCCATATGCCCGCGCCACGGATATGTATCCATTTTTGGCGGAATGATAGAAACAACTTTTATTTTTTTATTGATAACCGCTTTTATTAAAACAGAATTATTATAAGCTTCAGAATCGACTCCGAGTAAAACTTCTTGCGCTTGCTGAAGATTTCCAATTGTGGCTGAAATTCCCCAAATTCTAAGATTTTTGGCTATAGTTTTAAGTCGGGATAAACCCAATTCTACTTGAACGCCTCGTTTTGTGCCAAGTAATTCATGCCACTCATCAATAACAATTGCACTGCAATTTTTAAAAGTATTGGCATAGCTTTTTGAAGCCAAAAGCAATTGTAAACTTTCTGGAGTTGTAATTAACAAATCGGGCATTTTACCTTTTTGTTTGGCTCTTTCTGCCGCAGAAGTATCTCCAGAACGAATTCCAACTGTCATCGGAATTTCCAAATCCGTCAAAACTCGTTCTGCCGCTTGTTTTATTTCTACGGATAAAGAACGAAGTGGCGTAATCCAAATCGCTTTTAAACCAGAATTATGTTTGCTTTTATAATTAGGATTTTCTTTAATATAATTTAAAATGATTGGTAACCAAAGAGCATAGGTTTTTCCGCTTCCTGTTGGTGCGTTCAATAAACCATTTTTTCCTTGCAGAAAAGCAGTCCATGTTTGTGTCTGAAACGGAAAAGGTTTCCAACCCTGACTTTCAAACCAATTGCTGGCGATTGTAAATAACTGCTCTCTGTTCATTTATAAAATCATATTTTTTAAATCGTCTATGGAATTCGCTTCTTCAATTTTCTTATCGTGACGCCAACGTAAAATTCTTGGAAAACGGGTTGCAACGCCGCTTTTATGTCTTTTAGAAAGTGCAATTCCTTCAAAACCAATTTCAAAAACCAATTTTGGCGTTACACTTCTAACGGGACCAAATCGTTCTAACGTATTTTTTTTGATAAAATCGTCAACCATTCTAAATTCAGCATCGGTTAAACCAGAATACGCTTTCGCGAAAGTAACGAGTTCACGTTTCTGATTTTCATTTTCCTGCCAAAGGGCAAAAGTATAATCGGTAAAAAGATTCGATCGTCGCCCGTGACCACGCATGGCGTAGGTGAGGACCGCATCTATTGTTAAAGGTTCTATTTTCCATTTCCACCAATCTCCTTTTTTTCTTCCCACTAAATAAGGAGAATCTTTTTTCTTAATCATTAAACCTTCGCTCTTCATTTCGCGAGATTTCAATCTTTCTTCCGTGATTTCTTCCCAATTCGAAAAATTGAATCTTTCTGAAAGTTGTAACGGAATATCTTTTCCTATTAAAGTGGTAAATAATCCTTCTAATAAAGTACGACGTTCTTCGTAAGGAAGATTTCGAATATCATTTCCTTGCCATTCTAATAAATCGTAGGCTTTTATAATAACTGGAGTGTTTTTTAAAACAGAAGCTGATACATTTTTTCGTCCTATTCGAGTTTGAAGATCGTTAAATGTTCCAATTTGATTTTCTATGAAAGGAAGAATCTCGCCGTCAATTACAGTTCCGTTTGGAATATTTCCGATGAAAGTTTGAAATTCTGGATATTTATCGGTTACCAATTCTTCGCCACGGCTCCAAACATAAATTTCGTTATCGCGAATTATGGTTTGCGAACGAATTCCGTCCCATTTGTGTTCGGCGCTCCAATCTTCAGGATTTCCTAAAGTTGAAGGTTCACCCTCAATCGGATAAGCCAAATAAAATGGGTAAGGTTTAGATAAATAATCGCTGCTTCTTTCGTCTAAAATCAATTCTTGAAAAGTAATCGTATTCGGATTCCAATCTCCCATTAATTTATAAGCCAGCGTATCTTCATCAATATTTTCAGCTTTAGAAAGTGCTCTCGTCATCAACTTCTGACTCAATCCGATTCTAAAACTACCAGTAATTAATTTGGTAAAAACGAATCTTTCGTAATAATTTAAATTCAGCCAATTGGTCTGGAGATATTCTTTCTTTTCAAAATCATCTTTCTTTTTTAAAGCGATAATTTCCTGTAAAAATTCGGTCAGACTTTTATCGGAATGTTCTTTTGTAGTCGGAATAACCAATGCAATTGTTTCGGCTAAATCTCCCACAATATGATAACTTTCCTCAAACAGCCAAAGCGGAATATTGGCGATTTCATTTGCCCATAATCGCAATAAAGTAGTATTTACAGGGCGAGGAGGACGTCTGTGCGAAAGAATTGCAATTGTCCAAACTTTATCTTCATCACTTGCTTTCAGGAAATAATTAGTCAAAGCATCTACTTTTACCGATGTTTTATTAGAACTGTCTAAGGTTTTTATAAGCTCGGCAAAGTTTTTCATTTTTTGGTTGTTGGTTTATAGTTGATTGTTGATGGTTTGATAAACTTATAATTCATCATTAATTACGTCGTTTATTTCTCCTTCATATTGAGTGTGAGCGGTTCTGGCATCATAACCTAATTCTCGGAGATATTTGGAGAATATATCAGAATAACCGTGTGTGCAGATTACTTTTTCTGCTCCAGTTGCTTTGATGCTTTCTAGTAATCCAGTCCAATCGCAATGATCGCTAATTACAAATCCGCGATCAACGGCACGTCTGCGTCTGGCACCTCGAAAGGCCATCCAACCGCTTGCCGTTCCAGTAACAAAAGGAGTCATTTTTCTTATCCAAGTACTTCCGTGTGCGCTTGGTGGAGCAAGAACAATATTGCCTAATAAATCTTCTTTTTTGGTTTCTTGCGTTACTCTAATTGTTGGAGGTAAATCTATTAACGGGCGAACCACATTTGTCATATTTTCGATAGCGCCATGTGTATAAATCGTTCCAATATTAGGATCTAAATATTTTAATAATCGCTGTGCTTTTCCTAAAGAATATCCAAAAAGTATGGAGGTTTTTCCTTCTGCACGATTTTCTACCCACCAATTATTAATGTCGGTCATGACATCTTTTTGCGATTCCCAATTAAAAGCGGGAAGTCCAAAAGTGCATTCGGTTATAAAAGAATGACATTTTACGACTTCGTAAGGAACAGAAATTCCATCGTCTTCAGTTTTATAATCTCCTGTAAAAACCCAAATTTCACCTTTATATTCTACTCTAATTTGTGCCGAACCAATAATATGCCCCGCAGGATGAAGAGAAAATTTTACTCCATTTATGGTAAAAGTTTCGTTCCAATCTTTTCCTGTAACATTAATTTCTCCTAAACGATATTTAATAATTGGCACATTAGAATGATGTGTAATATAATTTTGATGTCCCCATCGAGAATGATCAGAATGCCCGTGCGTAATGATAGCATTTTTTACAGGACGCCAAGGATCAAGATAAACATCTGCTTGTTGGCAGTAAATTCCTTTGTCGTTAAACTGTAATAATGGCGTATTCATCTCTTTTAATTAGATAATTGTATTTACTATCTTGTTGCAATTATTAGATAAGTAATAAGAGAAATGCTTAAAACACAAGTAAAAGCGTTTATAAAATTAAGCATTGCGTAAGAATATTTATATTTTGGTGTCATGGTTCTTGGTTTTAATGTTCAAAATTTCGATAAAGCGGACAGTCATATTTATGATCTTCAGGATCTAAATTATAACTGTTATAAGGATTTGCTTCATCATAACTAGAAAAAGGCGTGTTGTCTTCAGCTGTATTCAAACCGCTTTCTATTATTTCATAACAATCTTCAAATTGATCGCATTCGTTTCTGTAATTATAATCTGGATTTTCTCCCGATGTAAATTCTTGATCTAGCGCTTCATTTTCATGAGCGGTATCAATATGATCTGGTTTGCTACATTTAAAATCATTTAATTTTGCAGTGTATCGGTTGTCTGATTCTGTTTTCATAGCTGCTTTTTTAAATTAATAATTTTTCAACTTGTATATACAAATTTGATAATTAGAACATTAAAAAAATTATACGATTTGATTTTAATTTTACATGATTCGTTTATCGGTTAATTTTCATTTTATAAAAATCAAATGTAATTCTGTAAAAAAGCCTTAAAGTAATTTTGCAACTTTGTATCTATTAATTATTTAAAAATTAAAACATTATGGAAACTTCAAGAAAAGATTCGAAATCTGGAATGAAAGATTCTGGAAAAACTCAAAAATCAACAACTGGTTCTAGAGGAAAAAGCACTACTACAAAATCAACAGATTCAAAAGGTAGAGCTGGTCATTAATTTTTTTTAGTTAATTATAAAAACTAAATAATAAAAGCGTGCTGTTTACATGTAAGTAGCACGCTTTTACGTTTTTAGAAAACAAAAAATGAAATAATCCTAATGCAACATGGAAATTGTGTAACTCATTTTTTATCAATTCTTAATAGCTTTATGTTGTATTAAAACTCTGAAAACATGTCGCTTACCAAATACAATCAGAAAAGAAATTTTAAGGAAACGAAAGAACCTCAAGGGAAAAAAGCAAAATCGGAAAGCAAATTAATATTTGTTGTCCAGAAACATGCTGCATCGCATCTTCATTATGATTTTAGGTTGGAAATGGATGGTGTTTTGAAAAGCTGGGCAGTTCCAAAAGGACCGTCGTTAGATCCAGAAATCAAGCGTTTGGCGATGATGGTTGAAGATCATCCTTACAGTTATAAAGATTTTGAAGGAAATATTCCAAAAGGAAATTACGGAGCTGGAAATGTGATTGTTTGGGATAATGGTACGTATGAACCAGCAGAAGAAAGTAATCTCACTCCCGAAAAGCAATTATTGGCTGATTTGAAAAAAGGACATTTGAGAATTGTTTTAAAAGGAAAAAAACTGAAAGGAAATTTTTCGCTGGTTCAACTAAAAGGAAAAGAAGAGAATGCATGGCTTTTAATTAAAAAAGAAGATCAATACGCTGATAAAGCTGATATTACGCTCAAAAATAAATCGGTTATTTCAAGGAGGACTTTAGAATCTTTAGAGAAAGAAAATAAGCCTGAACCAGTTAAAAAAAAAGTAAGTTCGATAAAGAAAACAATTGAGGAAAATAAACCAGTTGCTTTTATAAAACCAATGTTGGCAAGTTTAAGCGACAGACCTTTTGATGATGAAGATTGGGTTTTTGAAAACAAATTTGACGGTTATCGTACAATTGCGGTTTGTAATTCAGATGATGTTGAATTGTTTAGTAGAAACAAAATTTCATTCAAGAATAATTTTCAAATAATTGCAGATGATTTAAAAAAGATTGAACACCATGTTGTTCTGGATGGAGAAGTGGTTGTGGAAGATAAATCTGGTCGTTCGGATTTTCAGTTACTCCAAAATTATTTGAAAACGGGAAAAGGAAAACTAAAATATTATGTTTTTGATATTTTAAATCTTGACGGAAATGATGTAACTGGACTTTCATTATTAGAACGAAAAGAGTTACTCAAAATGCTACTTGAAAAATACGATTTTACGAATGTTTTCTATTCGGAACATATTGTGGAAAACGGAATTAAATTCTTCGATCAGGCTGTAAAGAAAAAAAGTGAAGGCATAATTGCAAAAAAAGCTTTTGGTTCTTATGTTGCAGATAAAAGATCTAAAGATTGGCTGAAAATAAAAATCTCACAGGCAGAAGAAGCTATTATTATCGGAATTACAGAACCTAAAAATTCCAGAGAACATTTTGGGGCTTTATTATTGGGGCAATATGAAAGTAAAACCTTGAAATTTATTGGTAAATGCGGAACGGGATTTACGCAGGCAACTTTAAAGGAATTGTATGAAAAGTTTAGTCCTTATTTTATTGATGAGAGTCCATTAAATGAAAAAACGGGTTTAAGAGATACTGTGCAATGGATTAAACCCAAATTTGTGTGTCAGGTAAAATTTGCCGAATGGACGCAGGACAATCATTTAAGACAGCCAGTTTATTTGGGACTTCGTTTGGATAAAAATCCTAAAGATGTTGTTTTTTCTAATGAAATAATTACGCCTAAAAAAGAAACTTCAATGAAAAAAGAAATACATACAACAGATAAAAACGAAAATGATTTAGATTTGAAAGTCGGAAAAGTGACGCTTCATCTTACGAATCAAAATAAAATCTATTTTCCAGACGATCACATTACAAAAGGAGAAATTGTGAATTATTATAATGAAGTTTCAGAATTGATTCTTCCGTATTTAAAAGATCGTCCGCAATCTATGAATCGATTTCCGAACGGAATTGAAGGGCCAAGTTTTTACCAAAAAGATGTCGATGAAGATAAAATCCCAACGTGGATAAAAACAAAAAAAATCTTCTCAGAATCCAATAATGCAAATATTGATTATCTAATTTGCAATGATAAGGCAACGTTGCTTTATATGGCTAATTTGGGTTGTATTGATATAAATCCGTGGAATTCGACCATAAAACGAATTGATAATCCAGATTGGGTTGTAATCGATATTGATCCTGAAAAGGATGATTTTAAAGAAGTTGTAAAAGTGGCTTTGGCTGTAAAAGAAGTGATGGATAATTTTGAAGCACAATGTTATTGCAAAACTTCGGGCGCGTCAGGTTTGCATGTGTACATTCCGCTTGGCGGAAAATACGATTATGATTCTGTCAAAATATTTGCTGAGATTCTGGCTCATGAAATTCATCAAAAATTACCGGATTCAACTAGTTTAGAACGTTCTATTAAAAAAAGAAAAGGTAAAATTTACATTGATTATTTGCAAAATAGAAAAGGTCAGACTTTGGCGTCACCTTATTCTGTGCGTCCAAAACCTGGAGCGACAGTTTCAACTCCGTTAGAATGGAATGAAGTAAACGATAAATTAACTCCGCAACAATTTACAATCAAAAATGTTTTGAAACGTTTTGAGAAAAAAGGCGATTTATGGGCTCCTGTTTTAGGAAAAGGAATTGACATTAAATCGATTCTAAAAAAGACAGAAGGGATTTAAATCACGAAGATTTTTTCTTCTTTTCTAAACTCGCTTTCAACATACTCATTAAATCATCGGATTGTTTGTGAACGACTTTAAGTTTAGGCGCAGTTTGTTTTTTGCCTTTGGCTTTGTCTTTGATGATTTTTAAAAGTTTTGCAGTGTATTCGTCTTTATATTTTGAAATATCGAAAGGTTCCGTCAATTGTTCTACCAATTTATTCGCCATATCGACTTCTTTCATTTTAGTTTTAGAAACAGCAGGTAATTTTAAATCGCTCGTATCTCTAATTTCCTGTTCAAATCGAATACGATTTAAAACAATAACATTTTTATAAGGTTTGAGAATAGCAAGCGCTTCTTTGTTTCGAAGTACAAAACTAGTAACGCCAACTTTTCCAGTTGAAGCCATGGCGTCTCTTAATAAAGCATAAGCATTTGCAGCGCCTTTGTCGGGTTCTAAATAATACGGTTGTTCGTAATACAAACTGTCGATTTCTTTTTCGAGAGTGAAATTTAGAATATCAATGGTTTTGGTTTTCTCGGCGTCGGCAGCTTCAAAATCTTCATCTTCTAAAACAACATATTTCTCGTCAATTTTATATCCTTTTACAATATCTGCAAAAGCGACTTCTTTGCCAGTAGTTTCATTTACTCTTTTAAATTTAATATTGCTGTGATCGCTTTTGTCCAGCATGTCCATGTCAAGTGAACTTTCTTGAACGGCAGAAAAAAGTTTTATCGGAATATTAATTAGCCCAAAGCTGATCGAACCTGTCCATATAGATCTCATAACCTTATTTTTTTAAATGAAAATAAAGTTATGGATATCAGAACAGATTCAATTACAAAGCGTTTTGTAAAAGTTACAAAATCTCAATCTTAAAGAGCTGAAAATTAGAGTTGAATTATTTCAGTATTTCTTGAATTGTTTTTACGAAAGCCTCCACAGGTTGAGCACCAGAAACGGCATATTTTCGATCAAACACAAAAAATGGTACGCCTTGAACGCCAATTTCTCCAGCTTCTTTAATGTCAGATTGCACTTCTTTTATAAACAAATCATCACTTTCTAAAACTTCTCTAACTTCATTTTCAGCTAAACCAGCTTGGATTCCTAATTTAATTAAAGTAAGACCGTTGTTTAAATCTTGACCATCAGTAAAATAAGCTTTAAAGAAAATTTCTTCCATTCGATCGCCCATATTTTTGGTTTTAGCCAATTGAATGATTCTGTGTGCATTTAAAGAATTTGAAATTACAGCTTTATCGAAATTATAATCTAATCCAACGCTTTTAGCGCGTTCTGCAACGCCTTTGTGCATTTCTTTAGATTGTTCAAGAGACATGCCTTTACGTTCGGCTAAAAAGGTGTAAACGTCTGTATAAGGTTGCGCAGTGATGGTTGGATCAAGCTGAAAGCTTTTCCATTCAATTTCAAAATCATCATTTGGAAATACTGAAAGAGCAGTTTCCAATTGTCTTTTTCCTATATAACAAAACGGACACATGATGTCCGACCAAATTTCTATTTTCATATCGTAAAGATAAGGAAAATTTGTTTCAGGTTTTAGGTTTCTCCCGAAGCGTCGGGATCATGTTTCTATGTTTTATGTTGGTTTTTTAACGCAAAGCGCGCTAAGTTTTTTTTCTAAGCTTGTGTTTACAATACGCTAAGTTCGCAAAGCTTTGAGTAAAAACTTTGCGAACTTAGCGTAAGCCTTTGCGTCTTTGCGTTAAAAATTATACGCACAGTATAAACATGATCCCGACGCTTCGGGAGAAACCTGAAACAAAAATAACCCCAAATAAAAAACCGCAACTCTTTATAGGAATTGCGGTTTCTAGGTATAAAAAATGGTTGGTTAATAGCGATATTTTTTTTTTACAATGATATATCTTTAATATTGAACTAAAAAATATCCCTGTAACAAAAAGAAACTTTGATGTTAACTATTTAACATAACAGGCATTACCAACATAGTAACTGTTTCACCCTCTTCTAAACCATCAACTGGAGTTAAAATTCCAGCTCTGTTAGGCAATGACATTTCAAGCATGATCATGTCAGATTGTAAATTAGTCAACATTTCTGTTAAGAAACGAGAGTTGAAACCAATTTGAAGATCATCTCCTTGATAATCACAAGTTAATCTTTCTTCTGCTTTGTTTGAGTAATCGATGTCTTCTGCAGAAACGTTTAATTCAGCTCCGGCAATTTTTAGACGAATTTGGTGCGTTGTTTTGTTAGAGAAAATCGCAACACGACGAACAGAACTTAAAAATAAAGAACGGTCAATCATTAATTTATTTGGATTTTCTTTTGGAATTACCGCTTCGTAATTTGGATATTTTCCGTCGATTAAACGACACATTAAAATATAATTGTCAAATGAGAAAGTCGCATTTGAATCGTTGTATTCAATTTTTACTTCAGCATCAGAACTTCCTAAAATACTTTTTAAAATATTTAAAGGTTTCTTTGGCATAATAAAATCAGCAACCTGAGATGCTTTTACATCTGTACGAGCGTATTTTACCAATTTGTGAGCATCTGTAGCTACGAAAATTAATCCTTCTGGTGAAAACTGGAAGAAAACTCCAGACATTACCGGACGTAAATCGTCATTTCCTGCTGCGAAGATAGTTTTACTAACCGCAGTTGCTAAAACTTCTGCAGGAACAAGTGTAACAGATGGATCTTCAAGACTTACAGCTTTTGGAAATTCTTCTCCTGCAGCATAAGCCAACGCATATTTACCTGAATTAGAGCTAATTTCTACTGTATTATTGTCTTCAACTGTAAAAGTTAATGGCTGTTCAGGAAATGTTTTTAAAATTTCAAGCAAAAGTTTTGCAGGTACAGCTACGCTTCCTTTACTTGTAGAATCGATCGATAATGTAGCCGACATAGTCGTTTCAAGATCTGATGCAGAAACGGTCAACTCATTATTGTTTAGTTCAAATAAAAAGTTGTCTAAAATAGGCAACGTGTTATTACTATTGATTACACTACCTAAAACTTGTAATTGTTTTAATAAGTACGAACTCGATACTATAAATTTCATCTGTTTTATTTTATTTTTTGAAAGATCTTTTAGCAAATAATGCGCTAAATATACGGATTACAAATATATCTTAAACTATCCAAAGTATTACATTTTTTTATTAACATCTATTTGCGGTACTTTCTTTTTCTAAGGAAAGTAAAAGCAAGTCCAAATAGTGTTAAAATTAGAATTGGAACTCCGATAGTTATGAATTGTGTTAAAGTATAACTTTGATAAACTTTTTCTTTGTCTAATAAAGGCAGTTCAACATCTTTGCTTCTGATGTTAATAAGTCCAGTATCATCAAGCAAATAATTAATACTATTCATGATGAAGTCTTTATTATCGTATAAATTACCAGTTCTTTGGTCGTAACCCAATTCTACTGGTTCTAAATTTTTATCTAGTTGATTTCGGGCTAAATCTCCATCGGAAATTACAATCATTTTGTTTGGTTTTCCTTTTACGGCAAACGAATTGTCTTTAAAAGGCAAAACTCTATTTTCAAAAGCAGAATGAAATTCTCCTTCCAATAAAACAGCCAGTGCTTTATTGCCTTTATTCACATATTCTTCAGGCGTTGTTTTTTCGGTTACCATATTCAGATTTACTTCTGCTGGCGTTCCGATTGTTTTAGAATATTGTGAAGATTGTAATAAAACAGTTTTCTTGATTCCGTTTTTTAAAGTGTCAATCGGGTTCGCAAAATCGAATTTAATTCCGCCAAGATTTTTTACAATCGGATGCTGGCTTGTTGGGTAAACCTGCGGCGCAAATTTCCAGATAAAATCTTGATATTGAGTTGCACTTCCTTGTTCTCCAGTTGCTAACTTAATAGGACTTCCTTGTTCATCTTTAACCAAATCAGGATTAATTCTAAATCCGTATTTGAAGAACATATCGTTCAAATTTAAATCTCTTGGATACGCCAAAGTTGCACCTGCATCATTATACAAACTGTCCATATCGGCGGCAGCCTGATCGATTAACCAAAGCGTTTTACCGCCATTCATAATAAACTGATCTAAAACTTCTTTTTCTTCGTCAGAGAATTTTTCTGTTGGTTTTGAAATAATCGCTAAATCGTATTTTTTAAGTGCATTTAAAGTTCCATTCGGATCTTTGGCAACAGAATCTAACGTAAACGGACCAATGAAATAACTTTCTCTAATTTGAAGCAGCATTTTGGCAATGTAAATCTCTTTCAGTTCGCCATTTCCTCTAATAATAGCAACTTTTTTCTGCTTGTTTTTAGTGACTTTATTAATCGCATCTGCAATAGAATATTCTAAATGCTGAATAGAACCAATTACTTTTTGTGTTGTCGAAGCGCCCATTCTGTTTTTCAACAATGGAATATTAACTTCTTTATTATTGTAAACAGCAACTGCCCAAGGAAAAACCATCGCTTGAGATTGTTTTCCTTTATCGTCAACGGTAATGTTTATTGGTGTTAATCCTTTTTGGAAAAGAGATTTTGTTAATTCATCACTTTCTTCTTCGTTTGCTAACGGATCAACAAATTCGAAAACAATATTTTTATTGTACGCTTGAAATTCTTCTAATAATTGTTTCGTTTCTTGTTGTAAACGTCTAAAATCGGCTGGAAGTTCGCCCGCCATATAAATTTTTATAGAAAGCGGATTTTCAACTTGTTTTATAATTCCTAACGAAGTTGGTGATAACGTATAACGTTTGTCTTTCGTTAAATCAAAACGATGAAAAAATAGCGTTCCAAGTATATTTAAAACAATTAAAATAAAAATTGTAATTCCTAACGTCTTGATATTTTGTTTTGTAGATGCTTTCATTACGCTTTAAAAGATTTTAATTGATAAACAGTAAAAGAAAGAAAAGCGATTGAAATGCTTAAAAAATAAATAATATCGCGAGTATCGATAACGCCTCGGCTCATACTTTTAAAGTGATTCTGCATTCCTAAAACAGAAATAAAATCTCCTGAACCTGGAATTAGCGAACTTAATCCTTCAAAACCAAAATAAAAGAAAAAGCAAAGAAAAACAGCAATAATAAATGCCACAATTTGATTTTCTGAAAGGGTAGAAGTAAAGATTCCGATTGCGGAATAAGAAGCAATTAAAAACAATAATCCGAAATAAGAACCAATTGTGCTTCCCATATCGATATTGCCTTCAGGCGAACCTAAATCTGAAATTACTTTTACATAAATCAAAGTCGGAATGATTGCTAAAATGATCAATAAAAATGAACCGAAAAATTTTCCGTTTACAATTTCCCAGATAGATAATGGTTTTGTCAATAATAACTCTAAAGTTCCTTGTTTTTTTTCGTCAGAGAAACTTCTCATGGTTACGGCTGGAATTAAGAAAATTAGAATCCACGGTGCCAAAGTGAAAAACGGAGTCAAATCGGCATAACCTGTATTTAGAATATTGTAATCTCCTTCAAAAACCCATAAAAAAAGTCCGTTGCTAATTAAGAAAATAGCAATGACCAAATAGCCAATCGGCGAGCCAAAAAAGGATTTTATTTCTCTTAAAATGATTGATTTCATGTATAAGGTTTAATTATTTTTTTGTTTCATGTTTCACGTTTCAAGTTGCATTACTTTGTGTTTTAACCGCAAAGAGCGCAAGGCTTTTTCGCTAAGTTCGCAAAGTTTTTTCGCAACGCTTTGCGAACTTAGCGTTTTAAAAAGTATCTTAAAAATAATAGCTTTGCGTGCTTTGCGGTTAAATCGTTCCAATTTTCAGATTCAGTTAAATAACTTGAAACCTTAAACTTGAAACTAATTTAAACTAACCAATTTATCAACACTCCACGCTTCTGGTTTTGCGTTGAATAATTTCTTTGTAAAATTCCAAACGGTATTAAAAAGTTCAGAATTTCTGTAATTTTCTAAATCTTACTCTGTTTCCCAATAACTGTAAGTGAAAAATATGCAATTGTTATTTTTATCCTGATACAATTCTAAAAAACGATTTCCTTCTGCATTTCGTATTTTTTCTTTCACAGATTCAAAATTTTCTAGAAAATCAGGAATTTTTTCTTCGTGAAAACTCATTTTTACAATTCGAACAAACATGCTTACAATTTTAGATTTCTGATTTTAGATTTTTGAATTGTCTAAAGTCTTACAGGTGCGCAAAAATACAAATTTGATTGTTGTTTTAAATAAAAATTGAAATATTATAAAAGGATGTTTTTTACAATTCAAAGGTGATATTGTATTTCAAATATAGCCCGCGGTTTCAACCGCGGGAAACGTATTGTGATATTGCATGCGTCCCGATGGTTGAAACCACGGGCTATGTTTATGATGTAGTGAATAACATGCTCAATCAGCAAAATCTGCGAGAGAATAAATCTAAAATCTATCCCGAGGCTTCGGGACTAAAATCTAAAATTAATCTAAGAAAACTTAATCGTAATCACATCGCGATAATTCAGTCCTAACAAACTATTTGCAGAACCCACTTTAGAAGGATTACTTCTAAAAATGGCAATTTCCAAAAATCCAGCTTCATTAAAAATAGCCAGTTTTTCCCCTTCGTAGTTTTTAATCGGATATTTGTCTGAAGTTGCAATGGCGGAATAATTGGGAAGAATCGTTTTGATGTTTTTCGATTTCATGATGATTTCGTACGGGCGTCCGCGTGAAACTTCTAAGAATTGTTTTTTAGAAATATTAGTTACAATATTTCCAAAATGATCGATGTAAATTACGTAACCTTTTAAAGAATTTCCGTCGCTTGCTACAACAGCTTGCAATTCGGTTGCTTCTTTAATTGCTGTAATTTCTTTTCCGATAACATTTAGTAATCCGCCTTTTGCCAAATGCGAAGCCACTTGAATAAAAATATCCAAATCGGTAGCCTCAATCGGAAAACGATCATGAATATTAATAGCCACAATTTTCTGCGGGACAATCTTCTGCGTAAGCATACTCAAGATTCCGTTATCGGCACAAATAAAGTAATGATCGTTCCATTGCATGGCGATATGCTGATTCTCTTTATTGCGTTCAATATCGACACCAATTAGGTGAACTGTTCCTTTTGGAAAACTCAAATAAGAAGCTCCAATAATATAACTTGCTTCGGCAGTATTAAAGGGATCAATGTCATGAGAAATGTCAATTATTTGAACTTCTGGATTTTCAGAAAGTATTTTACCCTTCAGCGACCCCACAAAGTGATCTTTTAAGCCGTAGTCTGTAGTAAGGGTAATTATTGACATAATTTTGTTTATAACTATTGATAGTATTTAAATCTAATTTTCATTAAATTTGAGAAATGCAAAGCTAATAATAGTAAACACAAATTGAAAGAAAGAAAAGACAAATTGTGTTTTTAAAAGCATTTGTTTGTTACAATATTCAGAAACACTGATTTAGTTAAAGAAACAAAAAACTGAAAACTGCAACTGAATACTGTGACTTAAAAGAAGACCCGACAACCCTCTAAATATTAAAAAAGAATTATTTTAATTTAAAGCTACTTCATTTGAACGAAAGAATAATCGAGCTAGTAGATATTGCTCCAAAAGAATTTTGGGGCGCTCAGGACAGCCATTTAGAGATCATTAAAAAGTATTACCCAAAGCTTAAAATCGTAGCGCGAGGGACAACTTTAAAAGCATTTGGCGAAAAAGATGTTTTAGATGAATTCGAAAAAAGATTTCAAAGATTAATGCTTCATTTTACCCGTTATAATAATATTGATGACAATGTAATTGAACGTGTAATTATGAGTGATGGTCAAGAAGATAAAAGATCTTATGATCATGATAAAATCTTAGTTCATGGTGTTGGCGGTAAGATTATCAAAGCGATGACGCCAAATCAGCAATTGCTTGTTGATACCATCAAGAAAAACGATATGGTCTTTGCTATTGGTCCTGCTGGAACCGGAAAAACGTATACCGGTGTCGCTATGGCGGTTAAAATGTTAAAAGATAAAGAAGTAAAAAGGATTATTCTAACACGTCCAGCAGTAGAAGCCGGTGAAAATCTCGGGTTTCTTCCTGGGGATATGAAAGAAAAACTAGATCCTTATATGCAGCCGCTTTACGATGCGCTGCGTGATATGCTTCCGAACGAAAAACTCGAAGATTACATCTTAAAAGGAATTATTCAAATTGCGCCGCTTGCCTTTATGCGTGGGCGTACGCTTGACAATGCCTTTGTAATCCTAGATGAAGCACAAAACACAACCCATTCGCAAATGAAAATGTTTTTGACCCGTATGGGAAAAAACGCCAAATTTATGATTACGGGTGATCCTGGACAGGTCGATTTACCAAGAAGAACTATTTCTGGTCTTAAAGAAGCAATTTTGGTTCTAAAAGACATTGACGGAATCGGAATTATTTATCTGGATGATAAAGATATCGTTCGCCATAGATTGGTTAAAAAGGTAATCGATGCTTATAAACAAATTGAGAATCACGATTAAATTTAATTTTTATTAAAAATGTTTTTTAGCCACAGATTAAAGGATTTTTATAGATTTTTAAAATCATTTTAATCCTTTAATCTGTGGCAAAAAAATAAAAAGAATGTTGGTTTTTCAGTTTGGTTCTATAAAAACTGCGAAACGATTTTTTTAATATGAAACAACTAGACGATTTCTACCTAAACCAAGAAGAACCTGTAAAAGGAATATTTTTGGCATTAAAAGAAATCATTCTAAAACAAGATTCAGAAATCACGAATGCTTTAAAATACGGAATGCCATTTTTTTGTTACAAAGGAAAAATGTTCTGCTATTTATGGATTCATAAAAAACTCAAACTCCCTTATATCGGAATTGTTGAAGGAAAATATTTTGAGGAACCTTTTCTCATTCAAGAAAAACGTTCAAGAATGAAAATTATGATGTTTGATCTTGATGAAGATTTACCTTTAGAACAAATTGAATTTGTAATTCAAAAAGCCATAAATTTATACAAATCTGGAATTGTTAAGATTTAATTATCTAAAAAGCAATATTTAACCGAATAGTTAAATAAATAATAAACTTGCCTCAATTTTGACTTTCAAAGCTTGTAATCTTTGTCTAAACGAGCTTAAAACCTTAAATTTGCATATCATCGATATTTGATAAATATGACAAAGCTTAAAAATATAAAAGTTGTAGTAAGCGACCTTGACGGAACCTTGCTCAACCCACAACACAGAATTTCAGAATATACTAAATCTATTTTTCAAGAACTTCATAATCAGGGTTATCTAATTGTTGTAGCTACAGGACGTCATCATTTGGATGCAATGGCGATTATTGAAACGCTTGAAGTTCCAGTTTACTTAGTAAGCTCAAACGGAGCCAGAATCCATTCACCAAATAAAGAACAGCTTTTTGCTTTTAACTTAGATAGCGATGTGGTAAAGGCGGCTTTAAATGTTGAAATAGATCCAGCAATTACCGTAGTTTTATTCAAAGAAAATGTTTGGCAGACCAATAAATGGAATGAAAGATTAAATTCGTTTCAAGCAGAATTAAAATACCGCCCAGAATTGGTTGATTATAAAAATTTAGAAGATTTTGGAGCAATTAAGATTTTCTTTTCATGCGATGATCACGAAAAATTAGTAAAACTAAAAGATGCAATTCTAGCCAATTCTTCAGAACATTTGCATCATGCTTTCAGTTTGCCAACTTGTTTAGAATTTATGGATAAATCTATAGACAAAGCTGTTGCAATTGAACAAGTTTTAGAAAAAGAAGGCTACACTTTAGACCAAGCAGTTTCATTTGGAGATGGTTTTAACGATGTGCAAATGTTGTCAGCTTCTGGGAAAGGACTAATTATGGGAAATGCTCCTTCAATTTTAAAAGAAACTTTACCAGATTTAGAAGTTATTAAAACAAATGCAGAAGATGGAGTTGCAAGATATATCGCAACTAAAATTTTAGATAAAGAATTAGCCGCAAATTAAAATCAAATTAGATTTTTCACATAAATCAGAATCCTTGAAGGTCTTTCTTCAAGGATTTTTTGTTAAATGCATATTTATCTGAAGATTTTCGCAAGGAAATAGTTAAAACATTTTTTTAGAAGTTTTGAGAGTGTATTTTTGTTTTCTCAAATAAACATTCATGATGACAAAAAACATTTTTACCGCAGCCTTTTTATTTCTTTCGCTTTTAGGAAATTCCCAAGAATTGAAATTAGAAGAAATAATGAAAGGCGAATCTTTTATTGGAAATCAACCCACAAACGGACGCTGGTCTTTAGATGGTAAAAAGGTTTATTTTGAATGGAACCCGAAAGACGAATTAGGACCAAGTACTTTTTTCTGGCAAAAAGGAATGTCTAAACCTGAAATTGTATCTCCAAAAGAAGCTGCGTTTTCTCAACAGGATTTCAAAACAAAACCAGGATCAGATTTGGTTTATTATTTAGATAACGGAAGTTTGTTTTCGTATTCTCTTCAATCTAAAACAACAAAAAAACTAATTCAGCAATCTTCAAGATTATCCAATTTGGAATTTGGAGCTCAAGATGGAGTTTTGTTTTTTGTTCAAAATGATAATATTTTTAAATACGATACTAAGGCTGGTACGATTTTACAAATTACCAATTTTAATAAAGGCATTAAAAAAGAGATAAAACCAGATACTGAATCTTTTTTAGCGAAACAGCAAAATGAATTATTCCAATTTATAAGAGATAAAGAAGCAAAAAAACAATGGAATCTTAAAAAAAGCAAAGCGGTGAAATCTGATTTTGCAAAACAATATTTCTATGGAAACGACCGATTTGCAGGACTTCAGGTGAATCCGAATGGTAATTTTGCGACTTTTATTTTGGTCGAAGAGCCAGAGGTTAAAAGCGAAAAAATGGAAGTTTTTATAACAGCAGATGGTTATAATCAAAGTCCAGAAACAAAAGAAAAAGTTTCGACAAAGAATTTCGTGAAAACAAAATTCGGAATTTATTCAGTAGCAAAAGATTCTGTTTATTATGTAAATTTTTCGACTTTAAGTCATATTCAAGACGCGCCAAAATACTTTGAATTATACGATAATTTAAAAAACAAAACTAAAGAAGATAAATTGATTGTTCCTAAAGCGCCAATTTATAACGAAAGTGGATCACTGGCAATTGTAGATATTAGAAGTCAGGATAATAAAGACAGATGGTTGGTAAGTTTGAATTTGGAAAAAGGTACTTTCGAAGAAATTGAGCATCAGCATGATGATGCTTGGATTGCTGGGCCAGGAATTCCGTCTTATTCATTTTCTTCTGGAAATTTAGGTTTTTTAGCTGATAATGAAACTATTTATTTTCAATCTGAAGCGACTGGTTATTCGCATTTATACACTCTTAACTTAAAAAGTAAAAAGAAAACACAACTTACTAAAGGGAATTGGGAAGTAAGAGATCTGACTTTATCTAAAGACAAAAAAACGTTTTATTTAACAACAAATACAACTCATCCTGGAAATAGAGAGTTTTATAAACTTGCTGTTGCAGACGGAACTTTACAGCCAATTTTGACAAAAAATGGTGCTCACGAAGTGGTTTTGTCTCCAGATGAAAAATCGCTTTTGGTTCGTTATTCTTATAAAAATATTCCTTGGGATTATTATGTTGCCGACAATAAAAAGAATGCAGTTCTACAGCAAATTTCTTCTTCAGTTTCAGAAGATTTCAAAAAATACAAATGGAGAGAACCAGAAGTAATTACTTTTAAAGCTCAAGACGGAACACCTGTAAATGCAAGATTGTATACTCCAAAAGCAGAAAATGCTAATAAAGCAGCTGTAATTTTTGTTCACGGTGCAGGATATTTACAAAATGCGCATAATTTCTGGAGTAATTATTACAGAGAATACATGTTCCATAATTTGCTGACCGATTTAGGTTACACCGTTTTAGACATCGATTATAGAGGAAGTGACGGTTACGGACGTGATTTTAGAACTGGAATTTACCGTTTTATGGGAGGAAACGATTTATCTGATCATCTTGATGGAAAAAAATATTTAGTAGAAAAATACGGTATTGATGCTAATAGAGTAGGTATTTACGGTGGTTCTTATGGAGGTTTTATTACTTTAATGGGAATGTTAACCGCTCCAGGCGAATTTAAATCGGGTGCAGCTTTGCGTTCTGTAACAGATTGGGCGCATTACAATCACGGATACACAGGGAATATTTTGAACTTCCCAGAAACAGATCCAGAAGCTTACAAAAAAAGCTCACCAATTTATTTTGCTGATAATTTGAAAGGAAATCTTGTGATGCTGCACGGAATGGTTGATGACAATGTTGAATATAAAGATATTGTGCGTTTGTCACAACGTTTTATCGAATTACAGAAAAAGAATTGGAGTTTGGCATCGTTTCCTGTAGAATCTCACGGTTTCAAAGAAACTTATTCATGGATAGATGAATACAGCAGAATCTTGAATTTATTTAATGATACACTTTTAAAATAATAGTTTTCAGTCACAGTTTTCAGTCACAATATTAAAACTGAAAACTGTGATTGAAAACTGAATACTTTCTTGCTTGCTCTTTTAAATAGTTCTAAATTTGCATTCAGAAAAACAACACAACAAACAAATGAGCAATACAATCACAACTACAAATTTTAATTTCCCGAATCAGAAATCAGTTTACCGCGGAAAAGTTAGAGAAGTTTATAATATTAACGACGAACTTTTAGTAATGGTAGCAACCGATAGACTTTCGGCTTTTGATGTAGTTTTGCCAAAAGGAATTCCCTACAAAGGACAAATCTTAAATCAGATTGCAACTAAGTTTATGGAATTAACAGAAGATATTGTTCCGAACTGGTTAATTGCAACTCCTGATCCAAATGTTGCTGTTGGGCATTTATGTGAGCCTTTTAAAGTAGAAATGGTAATTCGCGGTTATTTATCTGGACACGCTGCAAGAGAATATGCTGCGGGAAGAAAACAAATTTGCGGCGTTGCTATGGCTGAAGGTTTAAAGGAAAATGACAAATTTCCAGAGCCAATTATTACGCCAACTACAAAAGCAGATAATGGTTCTCATGATGAAGACATTTCTCGCGAAGACATTTTGGCTAAAGGAATTGTTTCTGAAGAAGATTATTTAGTTTTAGAAAAATATACTCGCGCTTTATTTCAAAGAGGAACTGAAATTGCAGCTTCTCGCGGATTAATTTTAGTTGATACAAAATACGAATTCGGAAAAACAAAAGATGGAGTTATTGTTTTAATTGACGAAATTCATACACCAGATTCTTCTCGTTATTTTTACGCTGATGGATATGCCGAAAGACAAGAAAAAGGAGAAGAGCAAAAACAATTATCTAAAGAATTTGTTCGCCGTTGGTTAATCGAAAATGGTTTTCAAGGTCAAGAAGGACAGCAAATTCCAGATATGTCAGACGAATATATTGCTTCTGTTTCTGAAAGATATATCGAATTGTACGAGAATATTTTAGGAGAAAAATTTGTGAAAGCAGATATTGACAATATTGATCAACGTATTGAAAAAAACGTATTAGAATACCTTTCTTCAAAATAGTAATTTCGGGTTTAAACTAACTATTTAAACCATGAATGATAAAATTAAAAATGTCCTGTTATTTGTATGTCTTATAACAGGGCATTTTCTTTTTTCGCAAATAGATAAAAAAGCGACAAAAGAAACCAAAAATCTATACAAAAATTTAAAATTAATTTCAAAAAATCATATTCTTTTTGGGCATCAGCATGCTTTAGAATATGGTCACGGCTGGAGTAATGAGCCTAATCGTTCTGATGTAAAATCGGTTACAGGTTCGCATCCAGCAGTTGTGGGAATTGATTTTAGCGATTTTTCAGGAAAATCTAAAGATGAGATTGAAAAGTCTAAAGAAACTTTAAGAAAAAATGTAATTGAAACTTACGAAAGAGGCGGCATTACAACTGTTTCATGGCATTTTAATAATCCAGCTTCTGATGGCGGGTTTTATT
>Ga0160475_100100_pt1 | contig 89671 bp, 85 predicted proteins | sample HID1975M_E11MG_FD_108254 | JGI IMG/M metagenome (GOLD analysis project Ga0160475, IMG submission 108254) | Enriched soil microbial communities from UW Madison campus, WI, USA - HID1975M_E11 MG | ecosystem: Environmental > Terrestrial > Soil > Unclassified | place: USA: Madison, Wisconsin... | reverse complement strand
GTTTAAGAGAGCTCTTTAGCAGTGGGGAACCGCAAAGAATTTTGGATACAATAAAAATTCCAAATCTTCCAAAATGCGATGGAGCAATTTCTGTAACAGGAGATAGTATGTATCCTTTATTGAAATCGGGAGACATTATTCTTTATAAGGAAACAGAATTTGAGAATATCTTTTTTGGCGAAATGTATCTTCTAAGTGTTAAACTGAATGACTGGGAAGAATACATCACTGTAAAATACGTTCAGAAATCTGATCAAGGGCAAGATTATGTGAAATTAGTAAGTCAGAATTCGCATCATCAGCCAAAAGATATTCATGTGTCAAAAATATCAGCATTGGCTCTTATAAAAGCTAGTATTCGTATTAATACTATGATGTAAATTGCTTCAATAAATCTCAGTCTTATTTTTAAATAAAAAGAGGATTATGAAAAATGCTTTAGCTAAACTTTTGAAGTTTTGGCTAAAGCATTTTCATGTTTTAATAAAATCGTTAAGGATGCGCGAAACTGCATCTAAGATGTAATTCTGGAAAGTTTCAAATCATAACGCTCCTCATAAAACGTTTTTCCCCATTCGTGAACTTCTTCAGATTTTGTAAGTTCGAATCCCCTCATTTTATACATTTGTAGCGCTTTGTCTTGTAAACTTGTGGTAAGCAGAAAAACGTTGTTTAATTTCTTTTCTCTGCAAAAATCAATGGCATTGGTTAAAAGTTTTTTACCAATTCCGAGACCTCTAAAAGCGGGATCGAGAAGAAACCATCTTAATTGCGCTTCTTCATTAGGTTGATGCACAATTGCAACGCATCCCACAATTTTATTATTGTATTCTGCCATCCAGATTCGGTCATTTTCTGGGGAATATTTTTCTAAGAAATCGTAAAAAGTCTTGATCACGTATTTCTCAAAATCATTTGAAAAATTCGATTCGTTTCCGTAGATAAATCCGTGTAAATAAATAATGTAGCCAATATCGCCAGGAGTAATATTATGACGATAGGTAATATCTTCCCGAGTTATTTTATTTTCTGTCAGCAGATTTCTAACCGTATTCATCGAATCGACTAAAATTTCTTTTTCAGAATTGTTTAGTTTTTCAATTTTACCTTCAATCTTGTTTTCAGATTTAGCATTTAAAATACTTAATAATTCATTTCCAGAATCGGTCAGTTTGATGTTAAAAGCGCGCTTATCTTCAACGGAAGCGACTTTTACAATTAAGTTATCTTTTAAAAAACGTTTTAAAATTCGGCTTAAATATCCTTTGTCTAGATTTAAAATTTCGGTGATTTTCTGAGCAGTTATTATTTTGCTTTCGCTGATTTCATATAGAATTCGTATTTCGGTTAAAGAATATTCGCTGTCTAAATAATGCTGACTTAAGATATCTAAATGCGCTGTATAAAATCTATTAAAACTTCTAATTTTTGAAGTTGTGGTATTCATGATTTGAAATATTGTATTGTTGAGCTACAAATATATAAAATTAGTTGCTTTTGTCAACTAATAATATTTCAAAAATTATTTTCCCTTCAACAAATTAACACTTACTGTTGCAGTATCAGCATCGGGAAATCGCTTGAAAATAGATTGATCTGGGAATAATCCCGCTTCTGCTGCAATAGCATTAAAAACATCAATTTCAACAATAAATTGGTCAGAAAAACCATGAGTAGCATCGTAAGCTGTTGCTGGAGTTTTGCCTAAATTGCTGGCTGTAAGTTTTGGATCTATGGTATGAAGTTCGATTAAAAGCAAACCAAATTTATAAACATAAGGCGACCATTTTTGTAAATGGTCCAAAAGATTATCTTCGACCAAATTGTTGCTAATTCTTTTTCCTTGGTAAGCAAATGCACCGCTTGATTTACTAACTCTGTTTTGATTAATATGCTGCGGTTCTTGCCAAATTCTGTTGTGATCTAAAAAAGTTCTAACATTTAGTAAATCTTTTAGTTCAATATTATAATTTTCTTTCAAATCACTCGCAAGAATATCAGGTCTTCCAATATCTCCCCAAATTACTTTTGCCCAAATGTCTGCTTTTATAAGATTGGCTCTCGTTACTTTTAAAGCAGTTTGATTATAATCTGCACCAACCAAAAATAAAGGATATTCGTCGAGCATTTTTCCTCGTAAAGTTTGTCTGTCAATAACTTCAAAAATGTGCTGTAAAAAGGCGCCGTTTCCGCAGCCCATGTCTAGAATTCCTTTTGGTTGTTCTTCAATGGGTAGGTTAAAAAGTTTGATAAGAATTTCATCGACAACTTTAAAATAAGTATCGTGAGCGCCACCGCTTCCCCAAACGTTCATTTCGCGATCAACATGAATTTCGTTTTCTCCGTCTTCAGTTTTTAAAATATCAGGATTGCCAAAAATTAATTCTTCGATTTTAGCAAAAGTTGGAAGATAAGAAACTGTAACACCATATGCACTCGCTCTTTTGGCAAAAAACAGACCTGCTTCTGTAAACTGATAATTGCCGTTTTTTTTCAGAAACCAGCCAAGATGCGCAAAAAAGTCTAATATTTTTTTGAAATTTTCTGGTGATTTATGGAATTCTTCAGGTCTGAAAGAAGTTTCCATAAAATATTTATGAAACATTCCGTTCATTGCCAAACGTACAATTGTTGGTCCGATTAAATAACCTTCTATGTGTTTTAAAATTTGATCTTGAATATTGTTTTTCAACAGATCATTTGAACTTTCAATTCCATATCCATTTTTATATTTTTTAAAAATAAGATTGAGTTTTTCAAAAGGCACATCCTCAAACAAACGCGGATGAAACTGAACCGATATTTGAAGTAGTTCGACAATATCTTCGTACAGATGAAACATTGAAAAAGCTGTTTCTGTTTTTTCGTTTACTGAAATTATAATTTCTTGTGCTTTATTATCTACTTCATAATTTAAAAATCCTTGAGAAGCCAAAACTCTCAAACCTACATTCAAATAACCTTCATTTGCTTTAAAAATAGCGGTAAGTTCTGATAATTGTATTTTTTCTTTATTTAAAATAAATTCTAAAACAGATTTATTTTTTAGTGCTATTGCTACGGGAGCAATAACCAATCCGTCAAGATGCCTGAAAATGGAACTTAAAAGTTGTGATTTATCGTTCATAATACAAGAATGAAGGTTACCTTAAAAATAATGATTTTTTTTAAGTTCGCTGTTAAAATTTATCTTGGATTATGATTTTTTAGTGAAGTGAGTTTTAGTTTTTTTTGAAGTAAGATTTAGAATTAAAATGTCACTTTTTTATTCTAAAGTTTTTTGAATTGAGTTCTCGGTTAAAAATGATTAAATATTTAATCTCTTTATGGTGGTTTTTAAGCAAAAAAAAACCTCAATAAAAATATTGAGGTTTTAAATTCTTGCGGAGAAAGAGGGATCAGAACCTAAATTCTGCATCTCGCTCTTATACTGCATTTCTAATATTTTTTTACCTGCTGCGCCACGATTCTGCCACAAACTTTAAAATGTGTCAATTTAGCGTGTAACGACTTGTTTATTAATTTGTTATAATTCTGTTTTTTTTAATATGACAAAAATACATTTTTTTATAACATAATTAATTTCTGACGTAGTTATTTGTATTTGTGTTTAATGTGAATACATAATTTAATGCTGCTTCAGATGTTTATTCTATAGCAAATTATATGCTTTTGAATATTAAAACGTATACTTTTAAAAAATATATGCTTTTGCATATAATAGAACGTATATTTTAATAATAGTAGAGCCATCTCTACTAAATTATAATAGCTCTAAGTCTTGTAATTTTCGTCCAAAAGTATCATCAGCTGCAAGTTTAAGAAAATCCTCCTGAAGACCTAAGACACGAAGTACATTGAAATAAGCACCGATAGCTACACTTGCAGTTCCTTGCTCTATGAGGTAAAGTGTAGATCTGGCTATATCTGCACGTTCAGCTAATTGTGTAGTAGTAAGTTTACGTCTTTTTCTTGCTAGTTTAATATTTTCTCCCATTTGTTCCATCACCTTCTGATGCTTGGGATAAATGATTTGTTTTTTCCTGTTCATCTTTTCAATGTTATATTATCACTCTTGCTACTCATGCTATTGTTGTAAATGTTTGTTATTTCATACATACATACTTTTTTTGATTGAAATAACGAACATTATATAATATGTTTAAGCATTTGAATGTATTTATTTGTCATTAAGAGACACACATTTCTTAAAGTCATAATAAAAACTTCAATATTTACTGCTTTGGCGGTAAAAGAGTCTTTTTTATATTCATTTTGAATCCTTTGATTTTTCAAAATACATTTTTTACTGCTAAAGCAGTAAAATTATTGATACTTCAAAATTTGAAGATTTTTACCCTTGTAATAATTTTCTTGGAATATATGAATGTATTCCAATAATACATATCTGTTGGAGCTTATATGCTTTAAATCTAATGTAAAAACTTAAAAGGTAAATAAATAAAAAGATCGAGTGTGACAAATGATACAGATAATTCCATTTTTGACAATTACTTTAGCCTTGTTTATAGTCAGATTTGTTTTACAGCTTAATGGGCTAAAAGCATTATGGCTAATTGTTCGACAGAGACTTCTGTTGGGAAAAAATCAGAAATAATAATTTACTAAAATGACGAAAGCCAAGACCTCTGCAATTTTAGATAATTTCTTTAAGCTTGATGAGAGGGTAAAGAAGATTGAAAATTTATTGCTCTTAAATGATTTTCAGAATAATCAATCATCGTCTGAAAGATGCAAAAGTTCATATAGTAAAAGTGAGCTTGCAATTCTTTTTTATATTCTAATGGATGAAGGTCTTTTATTTTTTGATATATCTGATGTTAAGAAAAATCGAATCAGTATTCAGGAATTTCTAAGTGAAAATTTTACATATAAAGATAATGAAGGAGTTCAGAAAAAAATAACTAGAATAAGCAGACAGTTTTCTGAGTGTAAAGGTTATACTTATAAAGAGAAACAGATTAAATTTTTAGATGACTTGATTGGGATATTGATGGAGCGAAAAAGAAAACTTGAGAACTGGTAGACTAAGGATTAGAAAATTATAACATTAACGAATAATTCAATTATGACAAAGAAAGAAAAGAGACAGACTTTTATAATGGACATTAAAAATATTATAGATCCTTTAATGGTAAAACTGGAAGAGATCGATTCAAAAATCAGTAAAGGAAAAACCTTGAAACCTGCTTATTACAGAAATGAGGATTTAAAAAAGATATTTGGGCTGTCTAATAATACTATTATAAAATACAGGCAGACTGGGATTCTTCCATATACTAAACTAGGAGATGTATTTCTATACGATAGTGTGAAGATTGAGGAAACTCTTCGTAAAAATAGTATCTGAATGAATCTTTTTTTATAACAAGATAAAGAGCAACTTTCTATCTTTTTGGGAGCCTTGGCTCTCTAAAAATAATAATATGGAGATAAACAGAATACAATATGCTTCAGATCTGCATCTGGAGTTTATTAAAAACAAAGAATTCATGAGAGATAATCCTTTAATTCCAAACGGAGATATCTTAATTCTAGCTGGGGATATTGTACCTTTTGAGCTCATGGATAAACATCAGGATTTTTTTGATTTCTTATCCGATAATTTCCAAATGACATATTGGATTCCTGGAAATCATGAGTATTACTATTTTGATGCTAGTATGAAAATAGGAACTTTTTATGAAAAGATTAGAAATAATGTAATTCTTCTAAATAATTATGTGGTAGAATATGATAATTTAAAACTGGTTTTCTCGACTTTATGGTCGCAAATTAGTGAGGTTTCCCGATTGAACATTGAAAGAGGGCTTAGTGATTTTCATGTTATTAAATATAATGGGACAAGGTTTTCAGCAGATCTTTATAATAAGCTTTATTTTGATAGTTTAGATTTTATTACTAAAGTTCTAGAGGGTGCAGATTCTAAGAAAATTGTTATAACAACTCATCATGTTCCGACTTTTAAAGAATATCCAAAAATGTATGAAAATAGTCCCTTGAATGAAGCTTTTGCAGTTGAGCTTTCAGAACTTATTGAGTTGTCAAAACCACTTTACTGGATATACGGACACAGTCATTATAATACTAATGATTTTAAAATTGGCAATACGAATTTGGTAACAAACCAGCTTGGCTATATTCAACGGGGAGAACATAAACTTTTTAGAACTGATAAAATTTTAATTATTTAAAAAAAGTAAAGTTGTTTTATGGAAATGATATAATTCACACAGATCAGATTAACAACGTCATATAATTATTTAATATTAACAATTAGTCATAAATTAATTGGCGTCTTGTAATGTTCAAATTAACTTTTTTTAAGTTTAAAATGCTTCTCAAACTTACAAGGTGTTCGACAATCGAATACCTTGTAAGCGCAGAATTTAGGGCTTGCAATAAATGTAAACACCATCTACTCCTGCTTCTTTACAGCCATTAATGAATGATGAAATAAACCACAAGATTTGTATAACTTCATTTCTTTCTGCAAATGCTTCAGCATCTCTTAATTGCTGAAGCTTAATTTCTAAACCGCTTTTTGAGATAAAATTCAAAACTAAATATACTTCTCTTTGATGATTAGGTTCTAAAATGGTAGTTTTAAACTTTTCGGTAAATTCTGGTATTGAATTTCCTTTGCGCAGTCTTCTAATCTGCGTCTGAACCTTATCATTATTATAATTGCTATCCCAAAATGCCTGTTTGGATTCTAATTGAAAATCTTGTGGCATTAGATTCCCTAGGTTTTTCAATGCTTGTCCTACAATATCTTGGAATGCAGATGCAGAATAATTTGTTGTCTTGTACTTTGAATGAATGAATTGTATTTTATTTCCACTGATACTAATGTGATCGGCCCACTCTTTTCCAAGATCGTCGCATACCAAATATTCTGCGTCTTGTAAAAATATGCTTTCACTTATATTAAAAATTGATCTAGGACTAAAATTTGTAGAAGTTGATGTAAATGTACCTTTTTCAGTATTTGAATTTTGAAGCGCTGGATTAGGAATGAATATCTTTAAAAAATTATCAATATTGCCTAAGAGTCTATTATCTTTAAATAACTTTCGATTTGTATAAATAAGCTCACAATTGTCAAAATTTACTAGGAATTGATTTGATACATTTATATAATCTATAAGAGGCTGCATCTTTCCATTATCCTTGAATAAAATAATATTCTTTAATTTTTGGGACCTTACTGAAATAGATTTTTCGTTCATTCTTATTTCTAAGTCGTTAGCATAGGGATTCTGAATATCATAAGTTGTAAGACCAACAGTATTATGGTTCGTAATCTGGAGCAAAGTTTCGACCTTAGATATGTATTTGATTAAATTTATTTGTCGGTGCCTCCCGTCTCGTAGAACAATTCTTGTCTCGTGAATTACTTTTTGTTCCAAATCTTCATATAATTTTGAGAATACAAATAAAATTGCAATTGGCATTAAATCATGTTTATGATCTTTAAAATCTATAGATTCAGAAAATATTGACAAGAAGGTTTCTTTATCTGTATGTTCTCGTAATCGCTCAACCTGTAAAAGCCCCCACTTAGTAATTTCCTTAATTGTGCACTTTTTGCCAAATTTATTTATTCTTGAAGTATTTAATGAAAGAGAAGTTTTTTCATCATCATTTTTTACCCTTAAATTATTTACCACATAATTACTTGTCCCCAAAGGAGAAAGATTCTGTTGCAGATTAAGAGATTCTAATGATTTTTGACGCATAGCACGATCTGAAACATTCATGTTTTGCATATTTATTTTTTCAATTTGAGTGTCTTCATCGACATATAAAGTTGAAAGAACTTTGTAATCGATTGGTTCAAATTTGTCAAGAAATTCTCTAAGTTTACCAACATTTCTTCTAATGATCATGATATGGTCATTAAAATCTATTATGAGAATATATGCTAATTTTATTTCTTCCCAGTTTTCTAATTGTTCTTCAAGAATAGAAGGTATAGCAGTATAGCGAAAGATACAAATAGAATAATTAAAATTCTGCTCATCGACTATAATTTCTTTGTTTATAACTTTCAAGAGATAGTTTCCTGTCCTTCCGCTTGAAATTTTCTTAAATAGATTTGTAATAAGATATTTAGATAGGTTTACTCCATCAGGATTTGAATAGAAATAGGCATTCTCATTTAAAACAATTTGGTTTAAGATTTCATCATCGGTTAGTTGCATAGTTAGAGTTTTTAGTTTTCCAGTTTCTTTCAAATTTAAGATAGGTTTGTCAAATGGTTTTACGGTTTTCCATAAATTGTTGTAAATCAAATTAAAAAGCCGTTCAAATTTGAACGGCTTATCTTTTGTCAATATTTTTTAAGTTTTACTTCAAACTAGCAATAATTGCTCTAAAACTATCTAAACTAGCTTCTATATTTTCTACTATTTCTAATGCTAATACATCAGGATCTGGCAAGTTATCTAAATCAGCTAATGATTTGTCTTTTAACCAGGTAATATCTAAACTTGTTTTGTCTCGAGCAATAATTTCTTCGTACGAGAATTTTCTCCAACGACCTTCAGGATTTGTTTCGGCATTGTAAGTCTCTTTTCTTTTGTTTCGGTTTTCAGGATTATAAAGAGTAATGAAATCTTTTAAATCATTTAATTTTAAAGGATTTTTCTTTAATGTATGATGAATGTTGGTTCTATAATCATAAACCCATATTTCTTTTGTCCAAGGATCTTTGCTTGATGGTTTTCCATCAAAAAAGAGAACATTTGCTTTTACACCATTGGCATAGAAGATGCCTGTAGGTAAACGCAAAATAGTATGTAAATCTGTTGTTTCTAGAAGTTTTTTGCGTACAGTTTCTCCAACGCCACCTTCAAACAAAACATTATCTGGTAAAACCACTGCTGCCATTCCGGTTGTTTTAAGCATTGTACGAATGTGTTGTACAAAATTTAACTGCTTATTGCTTGTTGTAACCCAAAAATCCTGACGATTATAAGTTAGATCTTCTTTTTCCTGTTCTCCATCCTGATTAGTAAAAGTCATACTGCTTTTTTTTCCAAAAGGAGGATTAGCTAGAATATAATCGTAACGAGTTCCTGAATCAGTAATTAAGGAATCATTTGGAGAAATGAAATTATCTGAATCTATATCTCCAATATTATGAAGGAATAAATTCATAAGAGCTAATCTTCGTGTACTAGCTACAATTTCGTTACCAAAAAAGGTTTCATATTTAAGGAATCTTTTGTCTTCTTTATCTAGATCTCTATTATCTACAAGCCAGTCATAAGCAGCAAGGAAAAAACCTCCTGTACCACAGGCTGGATCTGCAATTGTTTTCTGAGGTTCTGGACTTAAACATTCAACCATTGCTTTAATTAATGGGCGAGGAGTGAAGTATTGTCCTGCACCACTTTTCGTATCTTCAGCATTCTTTTCTAGTAAGCCTTCATAGATATCACCTTTATCTTTTACCCCCATCAATATCCAATTTTCGGCATTGATAAGAGCAATAAGTTTATATAGCTTTGCAGGATCTTGTATCTTATTTTGACTTTTCGTAAAAATTTGACCTAGAATTCCTTTTTCTCTTGCCAATTCACGAAGCATGACATTGTAATGAGATTCTAATTCTGCACCACTTTTATCAATTAACGTTTCCCATGCGTATTCAGATGGGATAGGCATTTTACGATTATGTGGTGGTTTAGTATATTCGTCAGCCATTTTTAAGAACAATAAATAAGTTAATTGTTCTAAATAATCGCCATAGCCCACACCATCATCTCTAAGTGTTTGGCAAAATGCCCATACTTTAGAAACTATACTTGAAGTGTTTGCCGATTTTTCTTTACTCATAATTTTATTAATTCTTTTATTATTTCCCATTCGTTATTCTTTAAAATAGGAGGGTTTTGCGCTATCAATTTTCTTTCAAATTTACTTTTATCAAGCACAGTAGGAAAGTTCAGCTCTTTATAAATTATTTTACATTGGGCAACTCTACTTTTATTTTTACTTCTCAATTTGTATATAATATCCCACTTTGAAATGATTTCATTTTCATTAATATTATTAAATCCATGTATTCTATGAGTTTTATCTAAATCAAACGGTATTGTCTCATTTGAGATTATATTATTTGGGATACATCTATTTTCTTTTATATACCAATCTGCTGCTTGTTTGTGATTTTCAAAAATTCCAACCACTTCCAAAACTGCAATTATCTTTCTTGAACCAATACCTTTTTCATTTGTTACGTATACTATTGTATCCTTAAAATTTAACTTTTCAGCAAATCCGGGTCTACATAATCCAGTAATGCAAGGAAACTCATTTTCAAAATCAGGTTCTCTTCTACATGACCCATCGATATATTTTGCAAAACCATAATCCTTTATAGCTATTAATCCTAATTTGTTGCAACATAAAGGATAAAATGAGTTCAGATATGTTCGTGGATGAATCATAATTAATATTCTTCTGAAAGTTCTTTTGTTGTTAGGTCAAAGGTTTGAAAATAGATTGGTAATCCAAATTTATTTCTTATATGTTTTATATAAATCTTTGAATCATCTAAATCTCCAAGATTTTGAGAAACAACTATCAATTTATTTGCATTGTCTTTATTAACCCAATAAGAGTATTCTAATAATTGTCCTAATGCTTCTCTAATTGACGTTCTTGATGAATTGAAGGCCTTTATTTCATAAAAAACATATTCATTTCCGTTTTTAACAACTAAATCAATACGATTATTTCCGTAGCCGGTATAGTTTTCTGTACTGACATTTTTATATCCATATAGGCTAATAAATTTGGCTTTAATTCCATCACATATTGCTTTATGTACATAGGTTACTTCAATTGCCTTTGGTTCTCTGCTATAAATTGAGCTTCCAATTTTCGGTTTGTCGTCATTGTTTTCTGTCTTATCTGCATGGTCAGCAATGAATAAAAAATCTTTGTTTATTTTTGGAGGAGTTAAATCTTCAGTGTAATTAGCAAAAGTATATCTAGATTGTTCATATATTTTATTTTCTTTAGGCAATTCATAATAATCGTTATACTTTATTTCCGAAGGTAAGAATCTAACATTAAATAAATCAACACCATTCCAGTCTGAAAACCCATTAGCATTTGCACCACAATCAATTATTTGTAATTCCATTTCGCTATGCCAGTCGTTTTGAATATAAATTTGTTTTATACTTTCAGCTAAAATATTATCAATCACCTCAACTTTATTAATTTCACCTATCCAAAATCTTTTTTTACTTATATTATCAATCGTATATAGCCATACATCATAAATATTATTAATGTATGCCTGTTGTTGTTTTCTAATTGGTTCTAAAAAACCATAATGATAGCCATCTATTAATTTACTAGAATCGAATAACCACTCTTCATGGCCATAACCAAATTTTCCTTCATGTGTATCTGTATTTTTACTTTTCCCATTTGGACCAGATGGTTTTACCCAACCATTGCTATTCCATGTAAGTCGTGCAATTCTTTTTTCAATTTTGGTTTTACCAAACTCTACTTCTTCGTATATATCAATTAAATAATCAAAGCATGCAAGTATTGTATCGATATCTTCTAAATTAATTTCTTCAATCTCTTTATTGATAAATTTACCAATGAATATAAAGTTTTCAGATTGGAAAATTACTTTGTCAATTGGTATAACTTTATTAAAGTATTCTCCGAATTTTCCATTAAGATAATACCACATAGAATACCCCTCAAAATAGTTTGGATTACTTAAAATAAAATTATTAAAACGATCTATTTTAGGTCTAAATTCTGCTTTTGAATCATGTAATGTTCTATCTTCATTTAAAGAAAACGCAAGCCCATAGCGAAACACATCGGTATTCTTAATCCAATCTTGCGCAATATTAAATTGAAATTCTTTTCTGCCTCCAGCATGAAATGCATAGTTCTCTTTTGATTTTACTGATTTTTCAGAGAAAAGAGACCATGTATTTGGCCTCTTTTTTAAATATTTATATCTAATCTCTTGTAGCTTTGAAACTGGTCTTTTTTCAGTTAAAGCAATACTACTAATTTTATATGCAATTTCTTTTATTGTCATTTCATGCTTAATTTGGATCGAAGTTATTTATTGCTTTTAAGACTTTAAATTTCTTAATTATGAAAAATCAGTTGTAACTTTTAAAATGAATATATAATGTATTATACTAAGTCTTTTTTTTAACAATATCTGATTTTAATGATAGCTATTGTAAGTAAACTTTAGTACTCTAAGATTCATCTGCGAAATAATAGGTTTAAAAAGTAATTTAGTTTAAACTTATTGATCGTACTTTTTTCTATTTATCATATGAGCAATTGCGTTAACAATTTGGTTATATTCAACATCGTTTTTGTTAACTTCTTTTAACCGATGAGTTAATCTTCTCATTGTATACATACCCCAAATTCTAGATTCATCTACATTGTTGATTATTACATCATGGCGATATAAGTGACAATATTTATAGGTGTTGGGGCCTTTGGTGCCGGGAATACCTCTTAGAAAAATGCCTTTAAAAATTTCGAAATGATCTGACCAATTATCAAAATGCGGATTAAAAATTTTAAAATCACTACTGTTGCTAGGAAATACTGATAACATTGGATTTTTTATCGTTAATTCAGCATTTTTAAGGCGATTACAAGGCTCACATGTTACTATAAGATTTTGTGGGAAAAATATCCAATTTTCTTTTTCTGTTTGTGCTACAATATGGTCTAAATCTTCCCAATATGCATCAGTTCTAAGTGTTTTTCTACAGTAAGCACATCTTCTCTTTTGTCCAAAATAGTGTTCTTTTTTAACTGCAATTTTATATTCTAAATATTTTCCTTGCTTTGACCAATATGACTTGTCAATGTTTATATTGCTAATTAAGTGTAATTCTATTAAATTTGGAATGTACGTTTTATTAATCAACGTATAATTATACTTTCTATTTAAATTAATTGGAAACATATTCTTTAATTATAGTATCATAAACAACTTTTAAAGGATCTTCATTAGATAAATTTTTTAATTTATCTATTTCTAATTCATAGAATTTATCTTTTATACTTTCAGCAGTAGATTTTGGGTCTGCTATAAAATCTAAAATTAAACCTAACTTTTCAGCAACAAAATAATTTCTTGACGTTGATACCTTAAAAATATTAAGTAAAATTTCTTCTGCTGACCATCCATATGTATTTATGTCTTTTGGCAGATCAACAATTCCAATATTATCAGCCCCTCTTTTTAAACCAACTATTTTGGAAGATCTTCCATCTAAATCAGATGCAAAGAAATGAGAATGTGATGTTATTAAAAAATGACAACTAGGATAATCTTTAAATAAATCTTTTATGAATGACATATATCGCATTTGCCAATTTGGATGTAAACTGATCTCAGGTTCATCTAATAGTATAATACTATTATGGTTAATTGATGCATATAAACCTATTAAATTTGAAAGGATATGATATTCCCCAGAGCTAGTTTCTTCTAAATTAATATTTTCATTATTTCTATTGACTATTATGGAGGGAAAAGAAAGTAAGTCTAAAGATTGCAAGTGATTCAGTAATTCATACTGATCAAGTCGTAATTTTTTATTTAATAAATCAAATTCAAATACCAATGTGCGTGATTTTTCTTTTGGAATTAAGAAACCTGATTTTGAAATAAAATTTAAAAATTCGACTATTTTCTCTAAAATTTCATTATCGTCTCTGATTTTATTTTCGAAATAGGTTACTCCAAAAGGTTTAAAAATCTCACTCTTCCTTTTTGAAAAGCCTAAATCGTCATGATTATAGTTATTAAATAATTGAGTAAATGCATCTTTAGTTAGAAAGCCAGTATAAAACTTATCTCTATACTTAGGAGTGTATTGTATAGTGAAAACATCCTCAAAGTTTAAGAAAGATAATAGATTACTAATTTTGCAATTAATTTCGGTATTAGCTGAACCTAAGCAATTGATAACTAAATCAACAGTTCTTTTTACATAATTTCTAGTTCTCGCTACACCTGGAGATGATATACTTCTTACACCAAGATATTTATAGTATTCTGGAAATTTTTGTGTTAGTGTAAATTTATCATTTAATAATAATGAAGATACTATAATGTTTTCGGGTAATAATAAATGATCTATAATTTGATCAACTTTATTAATTTTAATTTTTAAAATAGTTTTGACAAATTCATTATCCGATGTTGATCGTTTTTCATAATTACTTATTTCAAAAAAACTTCCATCAAGATAATAACTTAAATAAAACAAACTATTATTATATTTTTGAATATGTTTTTTCTGATTAATTTGATTTTCTTTTAAGGTTTGCAGATCTAATAGAATATCACTTATCTCTTTTAATAAAAGACTTTTTCCTGTGCCATTTGCCCCAATAATTAGCGACGTATAAGGAGCCTGAAGCGAAAAAGATTGATTAAAATCATTTCCCTCCATAAATAAAACTTCAAAGTTTTTTCCAAAAATCTTATGATTTTTAAATATAAGCTTGTTAAGTACAAATCCTATATGTCCATTTAAATGATTAGTGTAATAATAACTCATATTTTTCTTTTTTTAAACCAACTCCCCACTAAACGCCTTTTTCAATATACTTTGTCTCAAAGTCTCAGCTTGCTGTAAACTTTGAGTAATACTTTCTTCCATTTTATCTGCAACACTCAAGCGACTTTCAATTTCTTGAACTATTTGATTTTGTTCTTCAAGTGTGCACAGTGCAACGGGTACTTCTTTCATATTTTCTAAATTTAGAACAGGCCTACCCATTCCATAAACTAAACCACTGATTAGACCCTGACCAAAATCTTTACATTGAAAGTAGTACCAAAGATATTTTACCATTCTTTTGTCTATATATTTCATCAAAGATACAGATTGACTAACATATGCTTCCGGTATTTCATGATCTACATAAGCAACTTTTCCAACGTTAGCACCTGTAATTGTCATTAATAAATCACCATTTTGTACTAAACTCCTTTTTCCTTCAACTTTAGACGGTAAATCAACAAAGGCTGCATCAGTTAAATCTAATAAATTAGTATTTAAATTTTGTGTTCTAATAAAGTAACTTCCTTTTGAACTATAGTATTTTTTCCAATCTCTAGAACCGCTTGTAACATAAAAAATTAATTCTTCATTTCTAATCCATCTCCATTCGTTAGGAATTTGCAATAGTTTTTCATCTTTATCAGATTCTACTATCCCATATTTGGTTTTTATAAAAGATTCTTTTCCTTTTAATCGTATTTCTTTAATGAAATCTTCAATATTTATTTTATTTTTTAAACGCCATTGTTTAGTCAACTTTCCTTCAAAAGCCCATTTTAAGACACTTTGTCTATAAATTTGAAGTTGTTCTTGAGCAGTTTTTAAATCTTCGATGCCTTTATCTAATTCGCTAAAAAGTTCCTCAATTTTTGAGACAATAAGATTTTGAGTCTCAAGTGGTGGTAGAGGAATTTCATAATTCATTACAATTTTTGTAGAAACTCTTGGAAGATTTACACCAGAGGTGTTTTTAGACATGATATTTACAAACGTATTACCAAACATAATTGCATGCAAATATTTTCCTAAACATTCTTTAGATAATTTTAGAACTAATATGTCTGTCGAACAAACCCCATCTTCTTTTGACAAATAAACTTTATTTAAATTGGGTCTCAATTTTCCATAAAGTATATCCCCTTTCGAAAATTTATTTTTAATTGTCGTTATTTTATCTATGCCTGCCTTTTGAGTTAATTTTCCCGTATGTTTTTCAATATGTTCTAGTCCAATGTAGAATAAGTTTTCAGGTTTAATTGGTGAATGTTTTTGAGAAGATAATGTTGTTATATCTTTTAATTTAACGATTTTCCAATTTTTAGGTAATTTATTATTTTGTAACATTATATTTTAATCTCTTTTGGCTGAATTGCTGAATTATCTTTGACAGCTCCAATAACTTCATTTGCAGTCGATAATTCATTAAATAATTGTTCTCTTTCTAATTTAAGTTTCGAATCTAAAAAATTATGTTTAATCTCGAAATCCGCAAAAACTTCACTCCATTTTTTAGCATATATTTTTATTCGACCATTGTCTTTTGAAAGAATTAGAGAAGGTATTCCATGATTTTTATTAGTATCAATCAAATCTTCAATATATTTAGATGTGCTAAATTTTCGACCGATTAAATAAAATTCCCAATATACATTACTTCCATTAAATTCAGGTTGAGTAGATATTACCTGAAGGTATTTATGCAATTGAGAATATTGTTCCTCTCCAAGTGAAATCGATGGGTGTTTGAGTTCAATAACTATGTTTTCAATTCTATCAACTAAAGTGTTTTGTCTACAGGCAAAAATATCCATTTCCTTTAGTTTATGTTGGTGATCAATTTCAATTGAAGTATCTTTTTCGGTCAAGAGATATGTATATCTTCTTAACGCTTCTTCAAATTTTGGTTCAGCCGCCGTAACTAAATGATATTGTTCTCCAAAAATCCAATAATGGCTTTCAATTAGTTTTTGTAAGTGATGTACCTCATCAGCCTTCAAATCAGGATTGAATACTAAATCACGCAGTTTGTAATAGGTTTTATACCGATCTTCAATTAATTTCAAAGTTTCGATAACTCTGTTTAGTTTTGTTGTTCTGAAAATTTTTGCTAAATCTTCTCTTTCTTTTGTTGAAAGATCAAGTATTTCGTCAAGTACTTTGAATAAGTCCTCTCTTTCGTTAGAATCAAGTAAAAGATCAAGAAATCGAACAAATGTTTTCTTTTGATTTATACTTAGACTTGTAAATAGTTTGGGTTGAATTTCGTAAAGACTCTTTAGAGTTTCTATTAAGTCTTCTTTCTTATATTTTGCTTCCCATTCAGTTTTATAGTTTGGTAAAATGCCAGTTTCTTCATATTGATCAATAAGTTTATCTGCAAATTGTCTTAAGAAAGGTTTTCTTTTTTCTCTTAAAATTTGATTAATCTCTTTTATTAAATAACGATATTCTGGAGAAGATTTTGCCTTACCGAATAATTTGCCTTGTCTTTCATTTTCAGAACTATTAAAATCAAAATCTTTAAAATAGTCACTTTGTATATAAACGCTATGAAAGAATTCGTCTCCTTTTTTATTTAAAGTTGTATGATCTTTATAAACTTCGTTTTCCTTGTCATTTAAAAAATAATATTTTGAATATTCTTGATGTAATGATTCTTTCCACTGTATAAATTTGACATTAAAAACTGTTTTATTATTTGTTTTGTTGTCTAAATAGGTGATTGAGATTTTTTCATCACTTTCAGCTATATTATATTGATACTGTAAAGGGATATTGTTAATTACGATTTTAAAATTTTTATGTTTATTTAGTTCTAAAAACCAACAGAATTCTCTAATAAGGAAAGGAATGATTACCTTATCCATTTCAAATTCAGAAATCATAATATTAGTAAAAGTAACAATAGTTCCAGTAAGTTCAGATTCATTTCCAACATTCTCGACTTTAAAATCTGTCAGCTCACTACTATTTATTATAATTGAATTGGTTTCATGCTTTTTTCCATTATAGAATGTGGTTAACCATTTTGCACTATTAGCAAAAGTAAAAAAAGTTAATCTTCCAACTCCATTTTTTCCATGCATAGTAGAGGTATGCTTAGGAGCAGAAACTTTTATTGCTTTTTCAGATTCGTAGAAAGGTTTGAATTTAGAATTTAATTTACTTTGGTTAATCCCATATCCGTTATCTATTATTTCTAAAAATTCTAAGGACCCAAAATTGTTTACTGTATAATTTATACTGACAGTATTTGCCTTAGCATCAAAACCATTCCAAATATACTCTGCAATAGAATTGGGCTTTTCGTAATTACTAAGGATTTTTTTTATTCCGTTTGAAGTTACATTTACATTTCCTGCCATAATTTACGCCGCTAAAACTTCATTTAATTCTTTAATTATCTTATCTGTTTCTTCTCCAAACAATTGCCACATTTTGCTTAAACCACCTTCAGCATTAAAAGGGCTTAAGTCAAAGTCGTCTTTTTCTATGCTAAAACTATTGGCTACATAGTCTTTCATCATTCGTAGCCATTGCATTTGTGTTTCGGTAAAAGCATTGTGTTGTCCGGCATTTTTTTTGAAAATCCAGTCTTGAAAATTTTTATCTACCGTTTTGTCATAAGATGTTAAAGTAGGATCAATTCCTATTACTTTTCTAATTAAAGAAACTAAAGCAATTAATTCATTTTTAGCTGAACCATTTGTTTTCTCTAATTGTTCATACGCACGCCAAATTGCCAAAGGAGCTAATAATGGTTTATCTGTTTTTAGCTTTTCACATAAGTCTTTAATCATTTTGTAAGTAAAGTTTCTATGTCTGAAATCTTGTGCGTAAAAAATTTGCAAAGCAGTTATTTCATCTTTATGATTTTCGATCCAGTTTTTAAAATCGGTTATTACTGTACTGGCCTCTTCATTTTGATCTTTTACCCAGCCAATTTTAGTAATGGTATCAATATTTAATACATCAATAATTTGATCATATTTTTTACGAACATCAATTATAAACTCTCTTAAATCTGGATTATCAAAGAAATTAACCGCGTTGTCAATTAAGAGCTTTCTTTCTTGTTCAATACTTTGATCTATTTCAATAGGTGCAAATCCTTGTAATTTTGTTTTAACTGATCTTTCAGTTTTTTCAATAGTATCCGGATCATATGCATTAAGCAATTGTTTAACAATATGATTAATTGTATATCCGTTAGATTGTTCAACAAATTTGAGTTTATCTTTTTCTGAAAGCTGTCTTTCTAAACGTATTAAACGATTAGCTAAGGTTGTCAACATATCTTCAGATGTGTTTCCCATTACTATAGAATCTAATACATTTTTTAGAGAAACGCCAGGAGCTTTTTCTAAAGGTCGGCTATCTGTTTTCTGAGAATTTTCAACTCCAATTGCATCAATTATTACAAAATGATCTTTACTGAATTTTGCAGATGGTGTTCCTTTTGCTTTCAATTCTTCAATAGAACAAGTTCTTGTTCCTCGCCCTTTCATCTGTTCGTAATAACTTCTACTTTTTACGTCTCTCATAAAAAGTAAAACTTCAAGTGGACGAATATCAGTTCCTGTTGCAATCATATCGACAGTTACAGCAATACGAGGATAATAATCATTTCTAAATTGCTGAAGAACGGATTTAGGATCTTCATCGCTTCGATATGTTATTTTTTTACAGAATTTATTTTCTTCAGCAAATTCTTCACGGACTATTTCAATTATATCTTCTGCATGACTATCTGTTTTTGCAAAGATTAAAAGCTTTGGAACCTCAAAATTTCCATTAGAATCTAGTCGATCAGGAAACATTGAAGGTAAATTTTCTTTTACAGCTTTTATAATTGTTCTAATCGTACTTGGGTTAACTACATCTTTGTCTAGTTGTTTACCACTGTATTCAATATCTTCATCCACGCTTTCCCAAAACTTCTTTCGGGTTAACCTTTCTCGCTTATCAACTTTTTCACCGAGTTTAATTACATTTCCGTTTCGGGTAATTTCTGTTTCAACAGTAAATACATTGTAAGGAACTAAAACACCATCTACAACAGCTTTTTCATAACCATAGTCACAAACTAAATTTTGATTGAAATAACCAAAAGTTCTGTTGTCTGGTGTTGCTGTTAGACCAATTTGAAAAACATCAAAATAATCTAAAACTTGTTTCCATAAATTATAAATACTTCTATGGCATTCATCTATTACTACAAAGTCAAAAAACTCAATGGGTACTTTTTCGTTATAACTTACAGAAGTTGGTGTTTTTGGTTCAAAAGCTATTTCATTTGGATTTTTTTCTTCTTCACTTTCATCCAATTCTGTCCCTTTTAAGATGGAATACATACGTTGAATAGTACTGATGTAAACTTGACTGTCATTAGGAATAAATGAACTGCTTAATCTTGTAACGCCGTACAATTCAGTAAACAAACGATTGTCCTCATTAGCGGTGTAAGAACGGAATTCCCCTTCCGCTTGTTCTCCTAAATTTTTAGTATCAACCAAGAACAAAATACGTTTGGCTTTGCTATATTTTAATAAACGATATATAAAAGAAATGGCAGTAAATGTTTTACCAGAACCAGTTGCCATTTGTATTAATGCTTTTGACTTTTGTTCTTTAAATGACTTTTCTAGATTTGTTATAGCAGTAATTTGACAATCACGCAATCCATCTTCTGGTAAAGCAGGAATATCATGCAGTCGACCTCTCAATGTTTTTGTTTCTTTTAGCCATTGCGAAAAGGTCTCAGGTCTATGAAATGTAAAAACATTTCTCGAACGTGGCTTAGGGTCTCGATAGTCTGTAAATCGGGTTACTTCACCAGTACTTTCATAAACAAAGGGTAAAGGATCATTATTTAATAAACGCAATTTTGCATTTGCATACTGAACGGATTGGTCTTCAACTATAGAAATTAGATGTATACCTTCTTCCTCTCGTTTTGCTTCAATAATTCCAACGGCTTGTCTGTTTATAAACAGTACATAATCGGCGGGACCGATATCAGTCTGATATTCACGCACTGCAATTCCTGTTCCTGCTGTAAAATTTATTTTTTTCTTATCCTGAATAATCCATCCGCAAAGTATCAACTGTTTGTCGATATTATTTCGGGCAATTTGTTCTGGATTTTGATTGATCATTAAATTGAAGTGAGTTTAAATTTTGCTTAAAGATAAAAATATTCGATTGTTAAGGTATAAACAAATTGCACAATTTTTAATTTGATAGAAATTGTTTTTGGATATTAGACATTTAAGATCAATATTAAATCTTTACCGTCTTTACGGAAAAACGTAATTTCTACATTTAATCTAAAGTTTCAAAAATATTAAATATGGCCTGTAGTTCACTAAAATAATATACATTATATCCAAAATTATCACTTTAGCCTTGTATACAAATTAACAAGGGGGATATCAATTTTAATTCCCACACTAAAAACTGTTGCATCGAAAGTCTTGTTGTTAATTAGTATATTAGGGTCTGATTCTGATTTTGAAGTTTTTAATGGCAAAAATTTTACACTTGTGAAAACAACGAACGGTGTCTTTCTAATACCATAAATCAAGCTTGCCGCAGGACTAAATACTTCTGAGAAATGGACGTCCTTCGGATAATCAGTAGTAGAAGATACTAGGTAATGATTAACGATATTACCCAAATCAACTACATCAATAGTAAACCCCAAGTTTTCTGGTTTTGGTCCTGTAGTGGACCAGGTAAAAGAGAAACCTATAGGAGCTGTAATTCCTCCAGTAAACTGTTGTTTTAAAGAAGTTTCCCCATTTGTTAGCAAACGTGAGCCCTGAATGCCGACATAACCGTTTAAATCAATAGATTGTCGTACTCTTCTTTTTAATTTATAAGATGTAGGAGGAAGTGCATGTGAATCTATAACATTTGCTAGGTCCTGTTCATTTTTAGCAGAAAGTACATCTCCAAAAAATGAAGCTAGTTTAAATAGTTTTTTTTGGGATGTGTTTTGAATTTCTCTAATAGATGATATATTTTTCTCTTGGTTATTATTCTGAATCGAAGTTACTTTAGTTTTTAAAAAGACTACTAATTTTTCTTGGTTATAACCCTTTATTTCATAAAAGCTTTCAATTTTTAAAATCTGTAGTAAATCTGTTGGCTTAATTTTTAATTGGTTAGCAATTTTTGTAAGTTTTTTGTCAAGGCCAGGATAAATTTCATTAATGACACCGTAATTTTTATCTTTACTTAAATCTTTCACAAACCGTAAAAAAGGAGAATATTGAGAGTACCCCTCTAAGGAGTCGAGAATTTTTTTCTGGTCATATATTAATAGGCTATTATCTTTACGCAGAAATGAATATTCTTTTTCCTTTATTTTTAAAATTAGATTTTCTTTTTCAAATATCACATCTATACTATCATTTACTTTAAGTTTTTCTAAAAGATAGTTTGTATCAAAAACAGATACTTTGTCCATAATATTTATAGTTTCTTTAATAGCTGAAGCAAAGTTTTTATTCTGGATATGGTCATAAATATCAAGGCATTCTTTAATAAGCTTCGTATCAATTTTACCTGTCACAGTTTCTCTATTTAAATATCTGTTGTAATCGATATTGTCAATAATTTGCGAGATAATCTGCCAAACATTGTAAAAACTATAATTGGAAAGGTCTGTTTTGCCATCTAGTGCTTTTTGAAAATCTTTACTTACTTTGTCAAACTGGCTTAGTGAAATCAAAATGTTTCCAATCCATTTTGATAAATTTTCCTGATTCTCTGGGAAATCTTTTTCAAAGAAGTTTTTCTGGTTCTCAAATTTGGAACCGTACTTACCTTTTATTAACTGCCCTAGAGCAATCCATTGCAATTTAGTTAAACCGTTAATTTCTTCATATGATAACAGTCTAAAATTTTCTTTTTCTTGTTGCTGATCAACGGCAAACAACTCATTTGTTAAAATGTACAGAGTAGAAATTGATGTGTTTATTGTTTTATATATTTCACTTTTAGAATTTATATCATTTTGGAGATTGGGTCTTGTGTAAAAATATCTAATAATATCTCTATAATTATATTTTTCAGAAATGAGCCTGTTTAAATCGTACGCAAAATCAATACATGTAATAAACACAGCTGCTTTTTTAGGATCGTTTTTAAAAACTATATTCTTGACCCAGTTACCTTCAGCTAAATTTTTTGGCATTTTAATAAAATCGGAAGAGATTGCGTATCGCCATTCTATGCTGAAATTTGGAGCATTAAAATCTTCCAGACTTTCTATGAGTTTTATAGTTTCTGGAAATGCTTCATAAATTAAAGGATTATCTAAGCTCATTCGTAATTGATCCATAAACCAAATTACTGTTTCCTGCTGGGCTCTTTTTGCTAGAAAGATTGCCATTGCATTTATCATATCAGATTCACTAGGTATGTTAAATGAGGCACTTGCTGCCCGCTGCTCAGCTGTTTGAATAATTGAATTAATTTGAATTTCTGTTGTAGCAGATTTGGCATCATTAAAGTTAGAAAGTTTTATGTCATAATTTGATAAATCTTGTTTATTAATATAACCGTCTGCAAATGTATTAGTTTCTTTTATGTATGCTTTTATTTGCTTTAACTTGGTTTTGTAATTGTCTAAATTAGATTGGATATCGGATTGTTGAATGGTTTCTTTATCAGGGTTTAGAAGTTCTGCGTTATTTTCTTTTAAATTTATTTCAGCTCCTGCAACGATATATTTTTTTTTTAAATCTTCAAGAATTGCAACTTTCTTTATTATCAGAATTGTATCATTAATTGTTAGTTTGATTCCGTCGAATTTTCCTTGCCATGTTTTTTTATCTGATCCTTCGATTCTTTCGAAGTAACCAGCACATAACTCAGTTATAATTGTACTTTTTAATTGTTGAATAGTTACTTCTCTATTATTAACAAAAGCACCGATTGGATTTGTTTCTGCTACTCCATCAGGAGGAGTTTTATATTTATTTTTAATATCATTAACAGCAGCAATTCCAATTGAATTAATTAAGCTGTTATATACCTGGTTGACTTGTGGTGTAGTCAAGTTTTTAGCAGTAATATATTTACTTAAGTAGTACATATTATAAAGAGGCAGGCTTTTATTTGTCAGTTCACTTGTTTGAGAGAATGCAGTGTATGCAATTAAAAGGATCAAGTAGAGATGTAGATTTCTTATCATGTAAATGGTCTTTATTAAGTTTTTAAATGTTAATTTTACTATAATAATTAATATGTGATCCGAGATACGTCTGCAAGCAGATTGTTTTGAAAAGATATTCTTTGGGCTATAGAATGATTTTGGATAATCGAAAGTAAATTTAAATACGTTAATTTAAACAGGTATTTATACCTGTTTATTTTGGAATATAGATTTTTGATTTTTTTGTTAGGATTCAAGTAAAATATTAATCAGGAATATGTCTTTGTAATTATATTGTTTAATGTTGATGTTATGAAATTTGATGGCACACTGGTGGTATTCAAAATGTGCCACGAATGTGTTACAAATATTTTAGCTTCTAAACCTGAAAATACAGATAATAAAAAAACCTTGTAAATCAGAAGATTTACAAGGTTTAATGTTTTTTATAGGTATTTTGTAAGCTTTACTATTCTTTAATTTTAAGCCTTTTGCGGAGGAAGAGGGATTCGAACCCCCGGACCTGTTACAGTCAACAGTTTTCAAGACTGCCGCATTCGACCGCTCTGCCATTCCTCCAGTATGTTGCTATCATTGCCTGATTGCGGGTGCAAATATAGAATGTTTTTTTAATTGAGGAAAATTTTTTAATGATATTTGACAATAAAAATATACTTCAGTGGCTAAAGCATACAAGAACAGACTATTTAAAAAGAGCTAGGATAGGCTATTGTTGAAATGGTAATTCCTATTTCGAAAAAAGCTTGTAATGCATAACTTTCGTTATTTAGGGAAATGTTAGTTTTATTTAATGCAATTTAGTCTACATTATTGTAACTGTTTTCAATTAGGGCAGCTGCATGAAGGCTTTTTGGCGTAATTGTGCTGCTGTCGGTCATTTCTTCTAAGAGTACCATACCTTGATCATGCAGAATAATCAGATTTTCTAAAATGATTGACTGCATTAAGTACTCATCTGGTTTCAGGTCTGGCAGCTCATCGGTACGTAGATCATAAAGTCCAGCAATTTCTGCTAATTCTTCAAGTGAAACACTGCTTATAAAATTTTCAGCTAGCACCTTTAGAATTAGATTTGTTAATTTTACTGTCATATGTTTTTCATGTATACTCTTTATAGGTAAGGTATTTTTTTTATGAAATCTATTTATTACTAGCGACACTATAAATTCGAAAGCAAAAGGCTGTTTCAATATAATTCTCAGATTGTGTCCGCACTGCGGACACAATCTGAGAATTATAAAATGTGATTATAAGTCTGCCAAAAATGTTATTTTTTTTTAGTAGCTGCAGCTTATCATTTTTTTTATTAAATTATTTCCCCACTGCGGACGTAATTTAATTTATCCAGGATAATTTCTTGGTAGTTCAAATCGCTCTGCAATTCGAACCTTCGTAGAGGAGAGTTTGATTTTAATCAATTTAAGAAGCATTTGAAAGTCATGCGCCACAAGACTTGGAGCAGTAGATTATTTGTAAATTAGTCCTAGCTTTTGCAACAGAAAAGATGCCAATTCTGTTAAATATAGAAATAAAAATATTATACCAAGGTAGGTTAAAAAGCAAACTAATTGCTTTTTTACGAAAGATATTGTTTTTGGAATTCTTCAATTGTTAAATATTCAAGAGCCGAATGTCTTCTGCAGGTGTTGTAGAAATTTTTGATATAATTGGTTACTGATGTTTTTGCTTTTTTAATGGACGCATATTGGTTCTGATAAATTAACTCTGATTTAATTGTCTTGAAAAAGCTTTCTGCAACTGCATTGTCGTAGCAGTTTCCTTTTCTGCTCATGCTCTGAGTAATCTGATCACTTTTAGATAAAATGTACACAAAGGCTTTGCAGGCATATTGGATTCCGCGGTCTGAATGAAATATTAATTTTTGGTTTCGAATTAATGGACGGTTGCGCAAGGCTTGCTTAAAAGCGGCTATCGTTGTATCTATTGCTTTCATGGTTTTGCTTATGGACCAGCCTATAACTTTACGATCGAAGAGGTCTATTACTGCGGTAAGGTATGCCCAGCCTTTCTTAGTTTGAATGTAAGTAATGTCAGATACCCAGACCTGGTTTTGGTTTCTAACTTTAAATTCCTGATTTAATAAATTGTCAGCTGCAGGATATTTGGGAGAGGAGATTGTAGTTCTTTTAAACTTTTGTTTTGCGACCCGTTGAAGATGATTCTCTAGCATTATCTTTCCAACATACGTGCGGGATACATTTATACCTATTGCTGAAAGTTCTTTAGTGATTCTTATGCTTCCGTACCTTCCTTGGCTCCAATGATAAATTCTTAGAATTTCAGATGTTATAAATATTTTTCTTTCAGCTCTGCTCGTAGATAGGTCTTTCCTCCATCTGTAGAAACAGCTTGGATCTACCTTGAAAATTTTACACATCTTAATAATTGGAAATTTTTCACAGTTTTCCATGATGAATTTATAGCGAAGCCGTCTTTTCTGTAAAATAATTCCTGCGCTGCTTTCTAAGATATCCTTTTCTATCTGAATATTTTTGATTTCTTTTTTTAATCTTATTAATTCTTTTTGGTTAGCATCTAAATCTGATTTTTTCTCGAGGGTCAATTTTCCTTCCTTGTAAAGTTTTTTCCAATGTTGGAGGCTATTTTCACTGATGCCTAGGTCCTGGGATACAGTTAATACACTTTTATATTGATTACTGATTGTGACGGCACAAATTTTAAATTCCAACGGCCACTTTTTTCGAGTATTTTCCATGGTTTCAAATTTATAGAGTGATGAATTGTTTTATAATTATTTATTCTTACAATTTATCAAATTAAAATCTAATCAATATTTTTAAAACCGCCTTAGCTTTTTGTGGCAAAAAAGGTATCACCTCCACCTGGACAGAAACTTTCAGGTGCATTCCCACTCCCAGGTATGGGCATCTGATATTACCTATCTTCAGACTACAAAAGGTTTTTTATATCTCACCATTATTATTGATCTGTATGACCGAAAAATAATAGGCTGGAACCTGGGCTCAAGTCTCGCTGGCAAAAACACTACTCTGCCGGCTCTGAAGATGGCTGCAGCAAACCGGACTGCTGCGGAGGGACTTATCTTTCATTCTGACAGGGGCGTTCAGTACGCCAACAGAGCCTTTTCTAAGGAGCTGGCTTCTTATAGGTTTATAAAAAGCATGAGCCGTAAGGGATGCAGCTGTGACAATGCTGTATCGGAAAGCTTTTTCAGTTCGCTGAAAAGAGAGTTAATAGATCCGAGAAATAACTTATTTACCCGCAGAAAGATGAGACAGGAAATATATGAATTTATTGAAAACTGGTATAATACAAAGAGAATTCACACCTCTCTGAATAATAAAACGATAGAGCAGTTTAATAACGATTATTACTTAGAAACAGGGATTAGAATATGAAGCAGGACAATAAAATAAGTGCTGCAGACCTTTATGCTGCCAGTCTGGAACTAGAGATTAAAAAAGCAGAACTGAAGTTTGAAATCTTGAAAAATGCCGGCAGCTGCATTTCGAAGAAGAAAGACGTGCTTCATGATTTCATCCTGCAGAATGAAAAGCGCTACTCCATCCGGTTAATGACCGAAGTTTTAGGAGCCAGCAGGTACTGGTATCATAAATGGAAAAAAAATCCGCTTAATGAAACAAAGCGCAGAAAGATCTTGATGCATCAGGAAATAACCAGACTCTTCTTTAAATTTGAAAGACGTTACGGGAGCGAAAGAATTGCTGTGGAACTAAGGCATGCCGGGCATAAGATATCTAGTAAAACGGTTAGAAATTATATGCGGGAACTGGGACTTTCAGCGAGAGGCAAAAAAGAATTAACCGGGGTGCGGATCCGCAGCTGATACTGTATGCTGTTTTGAAGTGCCAGTGTGATGGATATAAAAAATATGTAATTTAAAATCATAAACTGTTAGGAATCGAAGCAGCATTAGGGTAAATTTGTCCTATAGTACGTAAGGTAAAAAAAGCTTTTTTAATCAGGAAAAAAAGAGGGAACTGGCGGGTTTCGTCTGAAGGTGGATGATGCTCAAGGAGGATATGAGAATCTTAAATTCCGGTGTGCTTGTTTCTTGTCTTTTTCATAAACTATAAATTTAATTCTTTTTTTCCTTATAATTATAGTTTCAAAAAAACAAGCCATGAAATAACTCAATTTCTGGCATCGGTTGAACAACAAGAAATATATAAGACAATAGGATGTTAATACAGTTTCGAACCTAAGCTTTTTAGAGCCTTATTTTGCTGAAGTTTTAACTTTTTAAAATCCAAATGTGCCACGATTCTGCCACAAAACTTAAAGCAATAACTTGACGAACTTTTTATGCTAATAAAATTTCGACCGATCCTCACGAATATTACTAATATCAAGATTTTAAATATTAAAATAGATTGCTAAAAATCTAAATTGGTTATAAATTTTCTTCTTTTTCATTTAAAAATTTTCGTACTGCTACATCTGCTATTTTAGCAAGAAATTTCAAAATATCTGTTGCTTCTTCAAATGTCACATTCATTCCTTCATCATTAAGCATTTTTTGAGCTTCCAGAAGCGTAATTAACTATTCAGGCAATTCCATTTGATAAGGTAGAACTACATCAATAGCAATCCTATATAATTGAAAGACCAATAAATTTTCCAAGTAATCAATTTGTGGAAAGAAGTCATACAGAAAATATTGGCATACGAATTAATAAGTAATTACCAAAAAAACTCTTTGCCTTTATATCTCATCTTGTCTAAAGAACCAGTCTTAAATTTAGACTTTATTATCTATAATGCTATGGACATTGTATTAACGTATAAAAATTACCAATTTACTGTTGATTATAAATTAGATTTTGATGTCATAGGCAAAATTGTAATTTATAAAGAGCTAAGGATCTAACTGCTCATTTAGATTTGCTGATGAGCTTTAGTTTTCTCCTTTCTGCTTTTATGATGAGCTCAAGATCTGTTTACCGGTTTCGTCAAGCTATGGCTTAGGGTTTCTTTAAAATGCAGAAGATCATCTCAGATCTATGCTGCCAGTTGTATCTTATAAGATCCTAATATTTTGATATATGAAAATGGTGTTAGGTGATTAGCTGTAAAGCTAAATAAATTTATTTTACATAATTTGTAGAAACACATCTTAACCAATATTGGACCATCACCATTATAAACTCCATCTGAAGTTAGCAATAATGCACAATGAAAAATAAATACAAAGAAAGTTTCTTAAATTGTATCCTCTGTTTGCCTTAAGGGTAGGGTAACCGTAAATTCAGCGCCGTTGTCCTTTTCCCCGGCTGCAGTTATTTTACCATTATGCCTTTCGGCAATCTTTCTGCACAGGGCAAGTCCAAGGCCGTTTCCCTCATACTCATCTTTGGAATGAAGTCTTTCAAATGCCGTAAAAATCTTTTCTGCAAATTCTGCATCAATTCCAATACCATTATCCTTTATTTTTATCTGTACAAAATCATGGCCGTTACTATTGATGATACTGCTTGTTATTATAACTCTTGGAGGCTGGTCCGCTTTGGAAAATTTTAAGGCATTTTGCAGGAGGTTATAGAAAAGCTGGTTAATTAAAATCGGCGCTCCCTGAATCTCGGGAAGATCAGAAGTAACTAAAATAGCACCTTTTTCCTTTATAATCAGTTCTAGATCTATTTTTATATCTTCAATCACCTCATTGAGATCTATGGTTTCGATATGCTGTAAAGTTTTATCCAGGGTCGAATAGTTCAAAATTCCTTCTATAATGTTTTCCATTCTCTGGGCAGACTGGCTTACTTTATGAAGGTATTTTTTAGATTTGTCATTAACATTGTCTTCAATATCATTTCGTAAAAGGGTATTGAAAAATTTAATTTTTCGTAACGGTTCGCGAAGATCGTGGCTCACTACACTGGCAAAATGCATCAGATCGCTATTAGAACGCGTGAGCTCATTTGTACGGCTTGCGACCTGCTTTTTTAGTTCCTCCTGAAATTCCTTATGCTCGTGTATATCCTGAACAATCCCGATGATGGTCTTTGCAGACCCGTCCTTGTCCTTGATAATCTTTCCATTGATTTTAGCCCAGCGGTAGGAGCCGTCATCATTTAAAATCCGCGCCTCATAGCATATTTTTCCGGTTGCCTCAGCCTGCTGGTGTGCTTTTTCGCGCGCCGGGAGGTCCTCTGGATGAAGTTTTGCAATTAAATCGTCATTGGTTGTTTCGCTTCCAATGGAACAGATCGTATTGAAATTTGCTGAAGTCTTGATTTTTTTGGTCTCAAGGTCTATTTCATAACTTCCTATCCCGGAGCTTTCTATGGCTATGGTTAATTTTTCATTCGATTTCAGGGTTTCTTCTTTTGCTTTGTGCAGATCTGTGATGTCGGCGCCGGTATTAAGCACGCCATAGACTTTTCCATGCTCGTCAAAGAGCGGAATAAAACTATAATTAAAGTAATGTTCGGTCATAATCCCCTGCATGACCAAATCTACTTTTTTTCCTACAGCATGAAAGGCAGTTCCGGTTTTAAGAACGCCAAGCGCCTCATCGAGAATCTGCTGGTTTTCAATTTCTGGAACGACACTGAGATAGGTTTTTCCAAGTACATCATTTCCTTTGCCCCATGTTTTGATCATGGCATCATTGGCCAGTGCAATTTCTAAATTATCTCCCACATACACTCCGACGGGAAGAGGGATAGCATCAATTATATTTTGTAGAAGCCCTGGATTACGGTACATAGCGTTAGATTTGATTGGTATAGTTTTAATGGCGAAGCTATTGGCTTTTAAATGTTTATGGTTACATGAATTCTGCATTTTGTATCATAATTCCAATAATACAGCTGATTGTTTCTATTGTTTCTGCTTCGATTTTTTGTTATTGGAAATGACCCGCTGCTCGCTGCACTTAAAGCGTTTAATTGCGTCACTGCGTTTCCGCTTATGTTTTGTTTGACAGTTTTCTACTCTTTTACGCCAAAGTATATAGCTGCCGGGTTTGAGTTCCTTCTTCATTAAAATTTTTACATCAGCTTCCTGAAGCTCAAACTGATATGCAATGGCCTCAAAAGGGGTTCTGTCTTCCCATGCCATTTCAATGATTCGGTCCAGGTCACGATCGGGAAATTGCCGTTTTAATTTTTTCATAATTGTATTTTTTGAGGGATTCCCAATAGGGAATTAAGCAGAGCATAGCTAATTTAGATAAAATAATTTTTATTTTGTTTAATATTTATTTAAAATAGTTAAACAATTATTACCTTTAACATTAAGATATCATCTTATATGAAATACCCCTTTAGCTTTTTTGATAATTAATAAATAATATCTTATTTTCTTGAAAATCATAGCAGAAACAATCAGAACGGTTCTTTAATTCTAATCTTTAAAAAATGAAAACTATTGTAATTGTTGGCGGCAGTAAAGGAATCGGTAATGGTGTTTTAGTGCAGCAGCTGGAAAATTATAAGGTAATTAATATCAGCAGGGCAGCTCCCGATATTACCCATCCAAACTTAATTCATTTTTCAGTTGATGTGCTCCGGGATCCTTTGCCTGAATTTGAAAGTATTGATGCCCTGGTGTATTGTCCGGGGTCCATAAACCTGAAACCCATTTTGAGCTTAAGTCTTGATGATTTCAGAAATGATTTTGAAATTAATGTGGTGGGCGCCGTCAAAGTGATTCAGCATTATCTGCCTGCATTAAAGAAAGGAAAAAATCCTTCGATTGTTTTATTCAGTACTGTTGCGGCAAAATTAGGAATGCCTTTTCATGCCAGTGTAGCAACAGCGAAAGCTGCCGTTGAGGGACTCGTTAAATCACTCGGCGCTGAACTTGCCCCGTTAATCCGAATCAATGGTATTGCGCCGACTATTACAGAAACTTCTTTGTCCGGATCTATTTTAAGAAACGACCGGATGAAAGAAAATATGATCGAACGACACCCTTTGAAAAATTACCTCAAACCCCATGAGGTTGCCCGTATGGCAGGATATCTTATCTCTGAAGATGCAGCATCAATTTCAGGTCAGGTTCTCTCAATGGATTATGGTTTGGTAAGCTTTAAATTGTAAAACAGCTCAAAAATGAAAATTCTTTTAACAGGCGCTACAGGTTATATCGGCAAGAGGCTTTTGCCCTTGTTACTTGATCATGGAAATGAAGTAATCTGCTGTGTCAGGGATAAAAACAGGTTTTGTTTTCCTGAACAGTTTAAAAATAAAATAAAGGTTATCGAAGTTGATTTTCTGGATCCGGAAAGTCTGAAGAATATTCCCAATGATATAGATGCCGCTTATTACCTGATCCACTCGATGTCAGGAGCTTCTAATTATGATGAACTGGAAAGTATTTCTGCAAATTATTTCATTGAAAAAATAAACCAGACAAATGCAAAACAAATTATTTACCTGAGCGGAATTGTAAATGACCAATCATTATCCAAACATTTATCCTCAAGAAAGGCTGTAGAAGAAATTTTAAAAACCGCAGCAGTTCCATCAACTGTACTCAGAGCGGGAATTATAGTAGGATCAGGAAGTGCTTCTTTTGAAATAATACGCGATCTGGTGGATAAACTCCCCATTATGATTACCCCAAAATGGCTCAATACGAAATGCCAGCCGATTGCGATCAGCGATGTTTTAGAATTTTTAATCCGATCACTGTTAAATCCATTAACGTATAATGAAAGTTTTGATATCGGGGGACCTGATATATTGACCTACAAAGAAATGCTGCTGGAGTTTGCCAAAGCAAAAAAACTCCAAAGATATATTTATACAGTACCGGTGATGACTCCAAAATTATCGTCTTACTGGCTGTATTTTGTGACGTCAACTTCTTTTAAGCTGGCCTCGGCGTTGGTCAGCAGTATGAAAGTGGAAGTCGTCTGCAGCGATAACAGGATTAATAGTTTACTGGCAGTTACACCTATCTCTTACAGACAGGCATTAGAAAGGGCTTTGAAAAAGATTAGTGATGATGATATTATTTCAAGCTGGAAAGATTCACAAGTAAGCGGGCAATTCAAAGGAAATGTTTCTCAATATTTAAAGGTTCCTAAAAAAGGCTGTTATATAGACAGAAGAAAAAGAACAATTATAAACAGGGAATATACAATTGCAAGAATTTGGTCAATAGGCGGAGAAACAGGATGGTATTATGCCGACTGGCTTTGGGATTTGCGTGGGTTCATCGATAAGATTTTTGGCGGTGTGGGGACCAGAAGGGGAAGAACACATAAAAAGGAAATACATGCAGGAGATGCACTCGATTTCTGGAGGGTTGTATACGCCAATAAAAAGGAAGGTAAATTGATTTTATATGCCGAAATGAAACTTCCGGGTGAAGCCTGGCTGGAATTTAAAATAATCAACAATACCTTATATCAGGCTGCTACTTTTAAGCCGCGCGGACTTATGGGCAAAATATATTGGTATTCTGTCTTGCCATTCCATGGTTTTATATTTGATGGAATGCTTAAAAAACTAATTTAAGGATACAGCGGACAACATGGGCTGGCACCGGACTGTATTACGGCAGGGAATTGTACTGGTATAGTCTTATTTTTAATATTCTGCAGTTTAAAAGGGTTTGTAAAATGAGATCCTGGGAGCATCTTTTGCAGCATATAATTTCATTTGGACATTTTTAGTACATTTGGACATTACAAAACCGCTTGATATGATAAGTGCTGAGAATCCGGATGCTGAAAGCCCAAAAGAAAAAGAGCCGGTAAAAATTCTGCTGGCCGAGGATGATAAAGACGACCAGGAATTGTTTATCGATGCCCTGGATGAAGCGCAGATTGCTTCTGAGGTAACGACCGTTGAAAACGGGCAGGAGCTCCTCGATACCCTCAGGGATGAATCCCAGAGCGATCCCGATATTATTTTTATCGATGTCAATATGCCCGTTAAAGGAGGAAAGCAGGCGCTGGAAGAAATAAAGGGAGATAAAGAGCTTCGGGACATTCCTGCCGTTATGCTGTCCACCTGGGATCATCCTGCAGATATTGAAGATACCTTTAATAAGGGGGCGGACCTCTATGTCCAGAAGCCCAATTCTTTTAATGGCTTTGTACTGGTACTAAAGAAGGTCTTCTTTCTGCACTGGGCCAAAGCTTTATTGGGTCCGGTTAAAAATTTATTTTTTGTTTCTGAAAAGAATATATCTCGCGGGGACTCCTAAGTGCTCTTACCAGTGTTATCTAAAAGTTTCGAACCTAAACAGCTTAATCTTTGGTTTTGTTGACTATTTGGTTTTCAAAAGTGCTATGTGCCACAATTCTGCCACAAAACTTAGAATGGTAAAATATCTTTAAAACCGCTTTAATCTTTTGTGGCAAAATTGAAGGCAGCTCCAGTCTGTATTTTGTAATATGATCTCTTTATTTTTTATAGATTTAGGAATTAATCAGTTGTATAAAGCATATCAGAAATATTTCAAATCTCATCAGATTAATTTAATGGATTGATAGAAGTGCCCTTTGAGGATTATTCAGACCAGTCCCTAATCCATTTACTCACTGTCCGGCACCATTGGTCGTCGTCATTCAAACATGGAATTGCCAAAAACTCTTCTCCTCCTTTTGCTTCAAAATCTTCTTTGGCACGCATAGCGATTTCTTCGAGTGTTTCTAAACAGTCTGAAACAAAAGCCGGAGTAACAACTGCCAATTTCTTGATTCCTTTTGCCGGCATGCTGTCAATTTCAACATCAGTATAAGGTTCTAACCATTTATCTCCCGCTAAACGCGATTGAAATGTCAGACTGTATTGATCTTCGGAAAGACCTAATAATTTAACGACTTGTCTTGTAGTTTCATAACATTGGTGGCGATAGCAGAATTCGTGCGCCGGAGATGGCGTGGTGCAGCAGGATCCGTCAATTTTACAATGCGATTTTGTTACGTCGGTTTTGCGGATATGACGTTCTGGAATTCCGTGATACGAGAACAACAAATGATCATATTCAAAACCAACTACATGTTTCTGAATTGAATCGGCCAAATTCTTGATGTAATCTGGTTTATTATAAAATGCTGGAACATCAGTAAATGTCATGTGCGGGAATTTCTTCTTGCGAATTTCCTCAGCCTTTACCAAAATAGTCAAAGTCGAAGCCATCGCATATTGTGGATATAGTGGAAAAAGCATTACATCTGTAACTCCTTTATCGCTCAATTCCTGAAGTCCTTTTTCGATGGTCATGCTTCCGTAACGCATTGCTAAGGAAACGGGAACATTTACTAAAAGCTGTAGTTTTTGCTGCATTCTTTCTGAAAGAACAACTAATGGAGAACCTTCTTCCCACCAGATTTTTGCGTAAGCGTGCGCAGATTCTTCTGGTCTTTTTCTTAAAATAATGCCGCGAACTAGTAAAGCTCTTAATAAATACGGAACATCGATCACGTATTTATCCATTAAAAATTCATCTAAATACGGTTTGACATCTTTTGGCGCGGGACTTTCGGGAGATCCTAAATTTACTAATAATACTCCTTTCATTATCTTTTTTGTTTTAAGATTTGTTCTAATTTTTCCTCAAACTCAGTGCTTGCCGCTTCTTAGAAATTAATTAATATATTTTTATTTATGCTCTAATCTATAAAAGCGATACTGTTTTTATGATGGGTATTAATGGACATCAGATATCTTTTTGGGGTTGTGGAAAATTTCTTCTTGAATCCCGCAATAAAGTGGCTTCCGGTGCTATATCCTATTTTCAGGCCGACTTCATTTACATTGTAAGAACCGCTGTCCAATAGTTTTAGGGCAAAATCCATTTTGTAATCAAAGAGAAAACCATAAACCGTATCACCATAAATTTGTTTGAAGCCTATTTTTAATTTTTTCATATTCAGTCCAATTTCATCTGCCAACTGCTGTAGTCTTGGCGGTTCGGCCATATTGGCGATAAGTATTTCTCTGGCTTTTTTGATTTTCAGAACGTTATCTTCATCAATCAAAAAAGGACATTGCACTGCGTTTGGATCTTCCATTTTATTGAAATACAAGCTCAATAATTCATATCCTTTTCCTTTATAATAAAGGTTCTTTAGGGAAGGATGAAGGCTGTAATGAAACAGCTGGCTCAAAACAACAGCCATAGAAGGACTGATGTTCCCTTCGGTATAATACTTTTTTTTCTTCCTATCGGGGCTTAAAATAGAAATATAATCTGCCTGAACGGAAAATAACGAGTGAAATTTATTAATCGAAACAATAACAGAAATAACCCATGAATTTGGAGAAAGTTTTAACTTAAGCAATGACTGCTGCTGCAGATTGCACAAAATCAGTGATTTTTCCTCTTTCAATTCTAAAGTGCAATGATCCTGACTGGACAAAAAAAATGCATTGCCTTTTAGTCCGAAATGAAACTGTATTAGGCCGGCATCTATTTCGTGCTGTGCAGAAAAAGATTCTGAGCTGTCGTTCTGGAAACGGATAAGGGTAAGGCCGTCCTCAATTTGTATTTCTTCCTCCATTTTTTTTATATAAAAATTACTGACTTTTCAAGATAGTGTTCAGGAGGTTATTGTCTATTGGTTTCTAAGACTGCGGCAACCTGGATATTTATTTTATTGGAAAGCTTGCTTTTAACCAAATTTGGGATTTCAATATTAAAATCACTGGCATTTACGCTGAAATTACATGAAATGCTGACACCTGATGGTGATCTGCTTATCTTTGCAGCAGTATTTATATCCCTGGATTTACCGTGAAGTTCTAATTTGCCTTTAATAATAAAATCTTTGGGATTTACTGTTAGGCTTTGAAGATCAAACCCTTGTATTTTTCCTTTAAATACGGCTTTTGGATATTGGTCACTTTCGATATAATTTTCATTAAAGTGTTCTTCCATTAAAGCAACCTTAAACTGGAAACCTTTCATCAGGGCTAAACTTGCAATCTCTCCTGTTGCTGGATTCAAAACAAAAGTAACATTCTGATTTACTGCTTTAACTTCTTCAAAAGAAGGAACGGAAGCTTCAAAAATGACTTTTGCCGATTTACTGATCATTTTTTCTTGTGATACGCCAATGGCGCAAACACACAGCATTGCAATAAGTATTGTTTTTTTCATTATTTTGCCTTTATTTTTTTATAAAATCATTCTGTTTTATGCAGTCTTATTTTAAAACTGCAATAATTTGAATTTTGACTTTATTATCCAGTTTATATTTAATAAGCGCTGGAATTGGAATGTTAAAATCACTCGCATTTACTTCAAAATCAGATATAAAGGTGACTCGGGAACCCGATCTTGTAATTTTTGCATCGGCACTTATATCCTTGGATTTTCCATGCACTTCTAACTTTCCTTTTACGGTGTAATCTTTATAATCTTCTGTAAGACTTTTAATATCGAATCCTTCTATTTGCCCTCTAAAAATAGCTTTCGGATATTTATCGGTTTCCATGTAATTTTCATTAAAATGTTCTTCCATTAATGCCATTTCAAATTCAAATCCTTTCATTAAAGCCAGACTTGCTACTTCTCCAGTTGCGGGATTCAAAACAAAAGTTACATTGCTGTTAGTTCCTGCAACCGGCTGAAAAGAAGGTACTGAAGCTTCCAGAGTTATTGTTGCAGATTTGGTTACTATTTTTTCTTGTGAAAAAACAATAAAAGAAGCCAATAGCATTGGCATTATTATGATTTTCTTCATGTTGCTGTTATAGATTATTTTTCTAATAATCCATCCTGATTCCATTTATTTATAATGTCAATAGTCGCTTGAGGCAATCTTGGGCCACCTTGCGGCATTAAGGAACTATCTCCATTTTCTAAAGAAATTCGTGTAAGCAGTCCACGATTTAAAACTGCATTTTTAACCTGTTCATAAGTAACTAAAGACATCGGCGCTCCATTTTTAGGAACTGCCGCATGGCATACAACACAGTTATTATCAATAATAGATTTTACATTTTGGTTGTATGTTGCCAAACCATTAATTGGTGTAGAGTCAATTAAAGTACTTGGATCATCGTTGGCACAGCTTACAAAAATTGAAGCTAATGATGAGATGGCCAGAAGGGTTTTTAAATTCATAAGATTGGTTTTTAGTTATAAATAAATGCATGATTTTTTTAAGGATCATCAGGCATTTCAAAATTATATACGTTGAAAAGAATAATACAGATTTGGCAAGAGGCATATTTAATGATTTAAATCCAATAGGTATTTTTTAACGTAGATAATTTGAAATACTAAAAACCAGTTATGAGAAAAAAAATACTAATTACAATTTTCCTTTTTATAATAATCGGAATTTCAGCGTACCTCTACATCTACAAAGGGCATAGAAATATAGAATCAGAAACTGCCGATTATGTTGTAACCGTTAACGAACTGGAAAGAGAGTTTACTTCAAACGACAGGCTGGCTTACATCAAATATCAGGACAAAACAATTGAACTATGTGCACGAGTAACAAGTATTGATAAAGCCAGTAATGGAATTGTTATGAGCGAAAAAGTATTTGTGACATTCAAAAAATGTTTGCCGCAAAATATTATATCTGGAAAAACCCTAAAAATTAAAGGGCGTTTTTTAGGATATGACGAATTGCTCCAGGAATTTAAAATAGACCAATCTTCAGTTGTACACTAATACAAATAACAATTTAAAACTAACCTCATGAAAAACTTTATTCTATTATTTTTTTTATTTCCGCTGTTAACCTTCTCCCAAACCGATTTATTGTCTGGAGTAGAAACTCCTTTTGCAAAAGAAAAAGTGACATCTGCATTCAAAGCCTTAAAAATCGTTAATCTCGAATCTACAAAATTGGCCGCAAAAGGCGATTTGTATTTTGTTGTTGCACACCGATTCGGCTCTATTAAAGATGGTTTTGAAGGTTTTTATGGACTCGATAATGCCAATACGCAGATTAAATTTATTTACGGTGTAACAAATGGACTTAATGTAAGTGCAGCCCGAAGTGAATTTGCTTATGACTTTGCAACAAAATATATGCTGTTTCCTCAAATAAAAGACGGCTTTCCTGTTACTATTGCCGGATTTAATAGTTTGTCTATTAATAACACATTAAAAGAAAGCCTTTATCCGAAGCTTCAATTTAAAGACAGGCTGACTTATGTAGCACAGCTGTTAATTTCCAGAAAATTTTCTGAAAAGCTGTCTTTAGAAATTGTGCCGTCATTCTTTCATCAAAACTTTGTTGATGATGTAGACCAAAGCAATTCCCAATATGCCATAGGATTTGGAGGAAGATATAAATTCGCTAAGCGCTGGTCCTTAAATATGGATTATGCGGCGCATTTAAACAGAGCGCCAAATTCACTTTATAAAAATCCGCTGTCTATAGGTTTTGATTTAGAAACCGGCGGACATGTTTTCCAAATGCATTTTACCAGTTCACAGGCAATTGATGAGGCTGGGTATCTGGGAAGAACCACTGGCGACTGGACAAAAGGAGATATATTTTTTGGATTTAATCTTGCCAGGGTTTTCTAGTATCTTCTTTATAATTAAATTATTAGGTAATTTCTGTATTTAAAATGATTCTAAATTGATTGTTTTTCTATTATTTCTAAAACCGCAGCGATGAAGTGCACGTAGATAATTTTAAAACCATAAAAATTATGAAAACTAATAAAATAATCAAAAAAGGACTTTTAATTCTCAGCGGAATATTTGTACTGTTTGCCGCGATTTTGCTTTTTCACATTATAACGGCCAAACCCCCAGTTTATGACACCCCAAATCTTCAGGTAAGCAGAATCGATTTTAAATCAGACATCGATTCTCTGCAGGCCAGAAAAATCTGTGCCGACCTGAGAAGCATAAAAGGTCTGACATCAGACTCTATCATTGTTAAAAGAAATGTTGTGGTGTACTTCCATAATAATAAAATTACAAACTCGGAGAAAGTTTTCAATGAGCTGATGGCTAAAGGAAGTTATGATGCGCAGCGTTATATACTGCCGGCAAATTTAGCAGACAAAGAAGTATGCCCAATGAATCAAAATAGTTTGAGCTATAGACTGTCTCAAAAAATAAATCGTTTTTTTAATTAACCCTTTAATACTTTAAATTTATGAAAGTTTATTCAAAACTTACACTTAGTGTACTAATTGCTGCATCGGCAGCTATGATTTCCTGCAGCAGTAATGACGATGAAAGCCCTGCACCGGTTAAGGCTTCTATCTATGAGCGATTAGGCGGAACTAAAATGGTTTCTGATCCTGATAATTCCGGCCAGATGATTGAACAGGGACGTTTGAGTTTCCGCAAAGTGGTAAATTCAACTATCGGATTGATTGTTGCTGATATCCAATCGAACGCATCAGGCAATCTGCAGGCACATTTTGCTCCTTTACTGGCAGAAACGGGAACTACCCAGTCTACCAATATTGCTAAATTATCAGATAATCTGACTGATTTCTTTTCGTTTAATACGGGAGGAACAAATGCTGTAAATACATATTCTGGTTTGAACATGGTTGCAGCTCATGATCCTGCAAAAAATCCTCGTATGGGAACAAAATCCAGCAATGCAGATTATACAAAATTTGAAGGATATGTTGGAGCTGCTGCCAATGCGAATGGCGTTGCTTCAAATACAGAACTTTATACTGATATAGTTGCTGTTTTGGAATCATTGAGAACCCCTATAGTTCAAAAATAAGTTTATTCTCAAAAACGCTGCCTTTTTCAGGCAGCGTTTTATATTTCAATACTGTTTGAAGTACATAAATATTTTTCAAAATCTGTCAGCTTTATAATATAAGTAAATTATATAAAACCGCAGTTTAAATCCATTTATTCCACAGTGATCTAAAAAGCACTTCCGGCGCTGTTATATAAATCTGCAGTTACTAATTTTTGAACTTTTTAAGGAAACCATAAATATGGAAAATTTTACTATGTCCGGATCCACTACTTTTTACGCATTAGGGCTAAGCTACAAGAAAGCAGATGCAGTTATAAGAGGAAAATTTAGTTTAGATGCCCAGGCACAATCTGATTTATTGCTGCAGGCTAAGGCAGAAGGCATAGAATCATTGGTTGTTACTTCTACCTGCAATAGAACTGAAATTTATGGTTTTGCCCATCATCCTTATCAACTGATCAAACTGCTTTGCGAGAACAGCAATGGCTCTGTAGAAGAATTTCAGCAGGCTGCTTATATATATAAGAATGAAGAAGCTGTCAGCCATATGTTCCGGGTAGGGACAGGTTTAGACAGTCAGATTTTGGGTGATTTTGAAATCATCAGCCAGATTAAAACCGCCTTTAGCAATAGTAAACGGGAAGGTTTGGTCAATACATTTCTGGACCGGCTGGTCAATACAGTTATTCAGGCGAGCAAAAAAGTTAAAACGGAGACGAAAATTTCTTCTGGTGCTACGTCAGTTTCTTTTGCATCAGTGCAGTATATTATCCAAAATGTGGCGGATATTGGAAACAAAAATATTTTGTTATTCGGAACAGGGAAAATAGGAAGAAATACGTGCGAAAACTTAGTAAAACATACTAAAAACAGCCATATTGCCCTTATAAACAGAACAAAAAACAAAGCCGAATTATTGGCCGGTAAGCTGAATGTTATTGTAAAAGATTATGCTGATTTAAAACAGGAACTGCAGCAGGCCGATGTGCTTGTTGTAGCTACAGGAGCACAAAATCCCACTATTGACAAAACATCTCTTGCTTTACAGAAACCCTTATTGATTCTGGATTTATCCATCCCGCGCAATGTAGATACCAATGTAGAAGAAATACCCGGCGTAACTTTAATACAACTGGATGATTTATCTCAAATTACTGATGACACGCTGGAAAAGAGAAAACAGCATATTCCTGCTGCAGAAGCCATTATTGATGATCTGAAATTAGAACTGAATACCTGGGTGAACGGCCGAAAATGTGCTCCAACTATCCATGCCTTAAAATCCAAGCTAAATGATATTGTATCGGCAGAATTTGCTTTTCAAAAAAAGAAAACAGCCCATTTTGATGATGCACAGATGGATTTAATCAGTTCAAGAATTATTCAAAAATTAACAAACCATTTTGCCAGCCATTTAAAAAATGAAAACACTTCAGTGGATCAAAGTATTGAATTCATTGAAAAAGTATTTCAGATAGGACACCTTGCACCGAATAAGGCTTCTTCACCAATAGAAGAAAAATACAAAATCAATCTGTCATAAATGCTTAATCCCCTTCAGTTTCAAACTTACAGCAAAGTTCTGAAGGAAGTGATGCAAAAATAGAACCCGTCAGCTGCGCTGCACGCTGCGACGGGCTTGTCCATAAACATAATCTTCCAAAAAATGTTTACTTAATTCTGCATGGGAGTAATCAATTCCTCATTTGGTAAAGTTATACTAATTAATTTGGTGATAATTACATGATTATTAATTAATTTTATAATTAGCTTTTTTACTATAAACTGCCTCACATCATTGATTTATGTTTATAAAAGAATCGGGCCGGCGTACCAAACGCTTCAGGAGTAAACTAATTTTCTGCCTCAGCTGAGCAATAATTGATAATCAGAGAATGAGAGCGGAAAATTCAATAAATCATGAATAGCTAACCATTTTTAATGGGTTTTCATTATTTCAATTAAATAGAAATTCAAATAAAAGGAGTATGAGTCTATTCCATTTTTGGTGTTCGAATCCTGTTGACTTTTAACTTACGCCAAGCTTCAATTTTATCTTATTTTAAAGTGAATTTGGAATATGATTATTTAAAATTGCTGGTCAAAAATAGTTTATAAGCATCGTCGGCATTAAACGTTAAAAACGTTAAACTTAAACTTTTTAATCAAATAAAGTATCAGTGGAAAGTATGTAATTATTGAAAGCAGGCTTTAAAATTCTACTTTGGCGGCACAAATTTAAACTATTACCATAGAGAATATTCAAATCAAAATTTGACGATGATTTTAGATTTTTTTACTACGGCTAACGGATTTGGGTAAAGTTCCGCCAAAGTGCAGTATTGAATCCCAAAAAGCGCATATTGAAAAGGATCAATATGCGCTTTTTAGTCAGGACTTTTTATGGAATTAGACTTTTCCTAAAGTATAAAGCTGCTCCATTGTAGGTGCAAGGCTTCCCCCTGCAGGTTCCAGCGTGATGCCAAAAGCTTCAGCTGAATCGGTTTGGCTTACAGCGAAGATTTTTTGAGAGTTTTCTTCAAAATTATCCAGCAGACCAATACTTGTCGGGGTAAGCACCGGACTTAGTTTTAAAGACCAAACCTGGTAAACCATTCCTTTTGGAGGGTTTGGCAGACCTGCCGCGTCGACATAAGTCGTTTTTGTTTCTTTGTTCCAGTACACTTTTGCAAATGATGCCGGAGATACCGATTGTCCGCCCAGAGCAACGCTTGTGTTTTTAATGTCTCTCACAATGCTGAGGATTTTCTCAGTCTGTTTATTCTGCTGGTCTAAAAAAGCATATTCTCTTTCAATTTTATTTTTTTCGCCTCCAGCCTCAGAGAGTGCCTGTTTAGATTTTGACAGTTCTAAAGTCTGGTATCCAAAACCTAAGAGCAGTAATACGGCAGCCGCCCAGCTCAAGTACTGCGAACGGTTAGATGGTGATTTTATATTGATAACTTTACCATCGTTAAGCTCTAAACGCGCTTTTATTTTGTCGAAATTGGCAACCGAATGGAAAGGCGAGAAGCTTGATGATAAGGCTGAAACAGCTTTTTCTATAGCAATGATTTCACTTTCAACCTCGGGGTTTTCTCTGGCCAATTCGGCAATTTCCAGGTTTTCTTTTTCTGTAAGCAGGCCGTAAACGTACAGTTCTAATATGCCTGATTCAATATATTGCTTCGCTTCCATTTATATCTTTAAATAATTTCTTAAATCGTTGATACAGTTTCTATTTTGTGTCTTTACAGTTCCCAGAGGTATAGCTAGCTCTTCTGAAGCTTCCTGCTGGGTATATCCTTTAAAGAACAGCAGATCAATAATCTCAATGCATTTTGGTTTCAGTTTTTTAACGAACTCCTGAATACCAATTGCATCTAGTTTATTAGCTAATTTATTGCTGTCATCTAACAGATTTACGAAATTATCCGAAGAAAGGTTTTTTTGGGTGTTGTTGAAATTTTTGGATCGCAGCTTGTCAATCGATGTATTCCTAGCAATATTAAGGATCCAGGTGTAGAACCGGCCCTTGCTTTCACTGTAGCTATCGATGTTTTTCCAGATTTTTACAAAGACTTCCTGCAGGACATCTTCGGCTTCTTCCCGGTTTTTTACCAGAACATTTATGACCGAAAACAAGCTTTTTGAGTACATATCGTAGAGATGGGTGAAAGCTCTTTCATCTTTTTTGCGGATTAATACCAATAATTCTTCTTGGCTCATAGGATTGGATTTAAAGCTTAAATAAATTTTAATTTCGTATAAAGTGGTAATGCCGGATAAAGGTAATTTATTTTTTACGCAAATAATCCAAAAGCAGAAATAAAGGGCATCACTTTAAAAAATCCCAATTTTCGAGGGTGTATGCTGTGCTGCTGTTTTAATCTTGCAGAAATCGATAATTTTGCCTCTTTCTTAATGCCGGATGCAGAACTTTTGTCTTGTTTAGCTGCATCCATTTTTTTGCGGCTCCTTTCAGTAGAGAGTTACATTCCATTAGAGATTGATTTTTTTTCATGCAAATAGGATTATTGCTTTTAGAGATGCACAACGGCATTGAACTGATCTCCTTCTTATATTTTGAGGACATCCTTTGAATTGCTGATTTTTTGAGTTGCTTACGTTGTTTTTAGAGTTGGAATAACAGTTTTTAAGTTTTAAATTTGTAAATATGACAAAACTGATAACCTTAAAATATTTATGCATTTTTTCCGCTCATCTTCGGTAATTCCAATGAGTACGCTTGAGAGAAATATAAACTGTTTTCGGGACAGCTTCTGCTGGCCCAGCAGTAAAAGCTGTTTTGTTTTTAAAAGTTGTTTTTTGAGCATTGTCCTGAATGGAATGGTGTGGAAATGCAAATATAAACCGCCAGCGCGGTTCTCTCTAGGATATAATGTTAATGTAATACCAATTTTGAAAGGCCTTTACATATGTGCCGATAAAACCACCAGCAGTTCAGCAATAAACTGATGCATTTTCATAAAGGACTCAAGGTGCCTGCGTAAAGAAGTTGCCAGATTTATTGGATAAAAACAGCTTCATCCATATGATGCTGCTTTTATAGATAGGTAAGGCCTAAAGATATTGGTGATATTGCCGGCCTTGAACATTCCAGCTAAATTTTAGAAGATGGGTTTTTTAATTTTTGAGCCTTTTTCAATATCGCCTGGAAAAATAGAAGAAAAATTATTTTTTTTATAAGCCTAAGAAGCAGGATTTAAAGCATTTGTGCTTTTTTATTTCATTTTTTTCAATATTATTTTTTTTTCATGAAAACCAGAAAGCAGTTTAAAGCGTAGATGACTTTATAACTTTAAAAAAAATGTAATTATGAAAACTAGAAATTTTTTAGCCTTGGCAGTCTTAGCATTGGGATTCGGATTTACGATGAACGCTCAGAAAACCGTGATGGTGGGAGGGGCAGCAATGTATCCAAATAAAAACATAATAGAAAATGCAGTCAACTCTAAGGACCACACCACACTTGTGGCGGCGGTAAAAGCGGCGGGACTGGTAGAGACGCTTCAGGGAAAAGGCCCTTTTACCGTATTTGCGCCGACAAATGAAGCCTTCGGCAAACTTCCTGCAGGAACAGTAGACAATTTACTGAAACCGGAAAACATGAAAATGCTGCAGACTATTCTGACCTACCATGTGGTTGCCGGAAAGATGAACAGTTCCGATATTGCAAAAGCGATAAAAGCAGGAAAAGGAAAAGCAGTGCTGAAAACAGTAAGCGGGGGTACGCTGACAGCCTGGATGGAGGGTAAGGATTTATATATCAGCGATGAGAACGGCAATAAGTCTAAAGTTAGCATAGCGGACGTAAACCAGTCAAACGGTGTAATCCATGTGGTTGATACTGTCCTGCTTCCAAAGATGTAATACTGTAAAGAGATTGTATGTGATAAGCCCCTTTTTTAAAGGGGCTTTTTTATGCTTTTCAGTGTTTGGATTTCCCGGCGGAAAGAAGTGAAGACCGGCAGGCTTTAAATGATGCCGCTTTTTTAATTTTATGCAGTTCTAAAGCCTGCGGCTGGAGATCATGTTTCTTATCGGAAAAGGTAGAAATCAAAAAAGACATATCAATTGAAATATTTTTATTTTATAATCCGACTGACTCGTTTTCCAGCAGGTATTCTTTCCTTATTTTCTGGTTCATTTTACTTAGCACCGATGTGAACAGATCATCGGACTCTTCAGGTCTGGTTTCTTTTAAGATTTTAGCTTTTACAAGAGAAAAATAGATATGTTCGGCCGGCAGCTCTTTTTCAATCTGACAAAGAATCTGCAACGCCTGCTGCGTTTTTCCAATTTTAGCCAGACAAAAGCAATAGTTCAGTCTTGCAATAGGAGACAGGTAGACCTGCTGCATGATTTCATGTAATTTCACAATATCAAGCCAGTCATTTTGTGTTAGCTCCGCAATGGAAATGTACCTGCTGATAATAACCGCTTCAAGATAAAAACGGTTTAAGGTTTTGGGCTTTTTAAGATAATGAAAGCCTAAAGCTATCAGTTCCGTATTCCATTTTTCGCGGTCCTGGCTGAAAAAAGAAATGAGCCTGCCATTGACAACCCGGGCTGCACTTCTTGCGGCATGAAAGCAGAAAAGAGCCATCAGACTGCCTGTGGAGCCATACTTATAGCGGCCGTATAAAAGTTTAGTCAGAGCCATTGCGTCCAGGCATAAATCTTCATTGAAAACCCCTTGGGCCTTTTCATCAAAACAGTCGTAGCCTATATTAAAAACAGCGTAAAATATTTCTTCTGCCCTGGCGATATCTTCCCTGACCGCTGCTATTGAATCCAGTTCGACAGTTTTGCCCTTAAATTGGGACTGGATGTTTTTCTTTGTCCTGTTAATGCTTTTGTAAACGGCTTCTTTACCCATCAAGGTGCAGCCGCTTATTTCAGATAGGCTTAACCCAAAAATATCTTTAAGAACAAAGAGTATTTTGGCTTGGCTGGAAATATTTTCTACAGCAGATATAAAGAGAACGGTCTGAAGCCGCAGGTCAGTTTGGCAGCTTTCCGCCGCAGAACCTTCAATATGTTCCGCAGAAAAACTGTTTTTTTCTTTGTCCTTTTTGATCTGGTTCAGAAGGTCATTTCGGGCAACGATGAAAAGCCAGTTTTCCATATTGTTCAGGATGGTATTCTGGCTGCGTATTTTTAAGGATTTTAATAAGGAATTATGAATGGCATCCTCAATTTCAGAAATATAATCTGCACCAAACTTATTTAATAACGCTGCAAACAGCTTTCCGTACAAGACCCGGTAATTCTTTTCTTCCCCGAAAAACATTTCATTGCCCATAATCTTCCATTTCCATTATCTGACGGATTTCGGTAGTGCCTCCGCAAAGATGCGTGGGACATTCCTTAGCCAGTTCGACAGCCGTTTTTAAATCCTCTGCCTGCAGTAAGTAATATCCCCCAATAATTTCTTTGGATTCCAGATGAGGCCCGTCTTTGATGATGCAGTCTTTCCCGCTGATCAAAACACTTTTTTCCTGCAGTCCGTCGCCTGAAATCAAATGTCCTGCCGCGGCTAATCTCTCTGCCCACCTCATATGCGCATCAGCCAGTTGCTGCATTTCTTTTGAAGAGAGCTCGTTTAGTTTTTCAATGTCTTCATGAAGTAATAATAGGAACTTTTTCATAATAAATTATTTTTAAAATTTCATTAAAGACATCTGGGTGTTCCGGTTTTGGACATTTATTTGTTTTTTTTCAAAATAAAAAGCCATTTGGACCCTTGTGTGTGATGGATGTAGAATTCCAGCTGTTACTGGGCTGCATCTGAATTCAAAAAAACTAATAAAACTAAGGAGATTTTTTTAAATCTGCTTAGTTTTTATGCTTTAGTTATGAATCTGCTTTTAAAATTCTTTGAATCGGTAATCTCAAATAGGACGGGATGAATTCTTGCTTTTGGGCCGCTGAAAAAACAGCTTTAACTTTTTGCCGCAAAGTTGAGAGAAGCTTTCCGCTGTTCGGCTTGCAGCAGAGAAGAGTCTGCATTTAATGAATTAAACCCCATGTGAAGAGTTCAAAATTTAAAAAAGGGCATGTTTTATAAAAAACAATCCCTTTTTAATAGTTGTAAGCAATGCAATGGAAATCTGCAGTTTAGAAATTCTTTATGGCTGCCATAATATCCTTTCGCTGCTGCTGCAGCGAATATTGTTTGGTAAGGAAAAATGCGGCCTTGTTTTCCATGGCAAAATTCCTGTCCAAATCACTTGAAGATGTCGTATATATGATAACCGGTATATCCTTCAGGTCGGGATCCATTTTAATGTGCTGCAAGAAGGTACGCCCGTCCATTATGGGCATATTGAGGTCCAGAAAAATCAAATCCGGCTTTGTAAAGTTTTCAGATTTAAGTTTTTCAAAGGCATCTGCGCCATTTATGGCTTGCTGCAAAACAATTGAGGGATGGTCTTCGGCAAGCAGTTCAGCAAAGATTTCGCGGTCGTCTGGATCATCATCAATTAAAAAAATGGTCGTCATATGTGTAATAATGGAGTGTAAATATACTATTTTCCCTCCTAATTTTTTATCATCCCCCATTTTTTTCGTGCACTGCAGGCATAATAATAGTAAAAACAGTGCCTGAGCCTTCCTGCGATGCGGCAGTAATTTCACCATTATGGTTCTGCATGATCTTGCGGCACATGGCAAGGCCGATTCCGGTGCCTGAATACTGGTCGTTTCCATGCAGGCGCTGGAAGATATTGAAAATCTGTTCGGCGTACTGCTGTGAGAATCCAATGCCGTTATCGCGCACTTCTATTTTGATATAGGGAAGTTCCAGATCCAGTGCATGCAGCCTGAGTTGAGCTTCTGGAACAGGCTGTGCGTTAATGCTGATTTCGGGCCTGGTGCCGGGCTTGGTATATTTCAGGGCATTGGAGAGCAGATTGCCGAAAAGCTGTGACATCTGAAGCGGTATGGCCTGCACGAGGGGAAGCTGCCCGATGCTTACCTGGGCATTTTTCTGTTCGATGACCAGGTCAAAATCTGCCAATATTTCGCTGAGCACTGTATTGAGGTTTACCGGTACAAATTGATGTGAAATATGGGTGAGCTTTGAAAACTGCAGCACATCCTTAATGAGGTTCTCCATCCTTCTGGAAGAAGAGCTGATCTTGTCGATATAAGTATTTACCTTCTCGGGGTTCTTTCCCAGATTGTTCTGCAGCAGATCGGTAAAAACGCTGATCTTTCTTATGGGTTCCTGCAGGTCGTGGGAGGCGATATAGGCAAACTGCGAAAGCTCGCGGTTGTTGGCCTCCAGTTCGGCATTTTTAGTCTGCAGCTCGGCGGTCTGTTCCTTTACCTTGAAGGTAAGCTCCTGCTGGAGTTCCTTTTCTTTGGTCACGTCCTGCGCCGTGCCGCTGAGTGATTTTACCACACCATCCTTGCCGTACTGCACCTGGGCGTTGGCATGGATAATGCGCTGCTGTCCTGTTATTTTGTTTACAATCTGAAATTCATAATCATAAAATTGTTCGGCCGAACCGCTGAGGGCCTCTTCCAGGGCCGCGGCAACTTTATGCCTGTAGGGTTCGCTGATGCGCTGCAGGAACTCTTCCCGGTCTGCGGTGCCGGCGCTTAAACCGAGCCACTCCTTAAAACGGTCCGAACAGGTAATGGTTTTAGTTTCGGCGTCGAGCGTCCATGTGGAGAGTTCGGCCAGTTCAATAGCCCCTGCGAGCGCCATCCTTGTCTCTTCGAGTTTTTTGGTGGCGATGACCTGATCGGTAACGTCAATGGCAATGTCCATAACTCCGTAAATCGTGCCTTTGGAGTCGCGGATCGGGGTATAGGTAAACTCAAAGTAGTAGGTGCTGATTTTTCCGTCGAGCTTCAGGTCCGCCGGTACGGAATGGCCGTAATAGGTTTCGCCTGTACGGTAGACCTGCTGCAGGATATCCATAAAAGGCTGCCCCCTTAATTCGGGAACGGCTTCTTCCAAGGGCAGCCCTATCACGGAGCTGTCCTTGCCCCAGTATCCAATCATGATATCATTGGCAATTTCGATCTTCATATCCAGTCCTGTAAAGAGGCAGATCCCCACGGGGGACTGCTCGATCATCGAGGTGAGCTGGTTCTGGCTTTCAATAACGGCCTGGCGCACGGAAATTATTTCATCGATGTCCATGCAGAACCCGGCGTAGCCGCCGTACTGTCCGTCGGCATCATAAAAAGGGTCGCCGGCGGCGCGGCACCAGATCAGCTGCCCATTGTTTTTCCTTGCCCGGAAAAGCACATCAAAATGGCTTTTCTGCTCCAGGGCCTTAAGGTATGCTTCTTTGGTTTTTTTATAGTCCTGCTCGGCAATGACCCAGGTCCATTTTCCCTCCAGCAGTTCCTGGTAGGGCACCCCTGTGAAATCAATAAGGGTTTTGTTGAAATAGGTAAACATTCCCTGCGGATTGGAAAGCCATAACCCGGTAGGGGAGCTGTCGGTTACATTTGAAAAATGGCGGTCTGCCTCCCGCTTGTTCATCTCAAGTCGTGACTGTGCCTGCTCAAGGGCCAGACGGCTGTTTTCTTTTTCGGTGATGTCGGCGACCGTTCCGGAGAACATCGGTGCTTTTGCTTCGGAATTGACGATGCGTGCCGCTGATATGGCAATGTGGTGTATGCTGCCGTCGTCCCAAATAACCCTTGGGGCATAGTTAAAGGTGCCATTTTCCATGCCGCTTTTGATGGCGCCGGTTCTCAGATGCAGGTCATCGGGATGCACGTATTTGAGGAAATCCTTCCTGCCCAGGCCGGGTTTAAAATTCCCGGTGAGTATCCTGCTGAATTCAGCGGAATACTCCAGGGTATCAGCGGCATAATCCACGCTGAAAAGTCCCAGAGCCATGCTCTGTATGGTAAGATCGGTGAGCTGTCTTGATTTTTGAAGCTCTTGAGCCGCTTTGCGGTGCTGGGTGATATCCTGCAGAATGCCGTTAAAGCGGTAAGCGGTTTTAGTATTGTCAAACCATGCCTTTCCAAGGGCATGCACAATCCGCGGTATTTTGGTAATGGGGTGGATGATGGTATACTCAATATCGTATCGCCCGCCTGATTCGTATCGGAGGGCATAATTAATTGATTCAGTGACACGCTGACGGTCCTTCTCTGCGACTGCCCCCAGGGCATGTTCGAGTTTCACCTGCTGATCGGCTTTGAGCCCGAACCAGTCCTTGAGCCTTGCATTTGAAGAAAAGCTCCGTGTCCTTGGATCCAGGTCATAAGTCCCAAATTCGGCTGCGTTGATGGCAAATTCCAGCTCGTCGCTGCTTTGCTGCAGATGAAGTCTGCTGTTTACTTTTTCAGTGGTTTCATTGCAGATTACCAATACACCCTTGATCTGGCGGCGGTCGTCCCTTATCGGGCTATAGCTGAAAGTCCAGTATACGTCTTCCATTTTGCCGTTTCGGAATATTGGCAGCAGCAGGTCGTCGTACCAGATGCTTTCTCCCGTTGACAGCACTTTTTGAATCAGCGGATGGATAAAATCCCATATTTCAGGCCAGCAGTCCACGGCTTTCTGTCCCATGGCTTTGGGATGTCTGCCCTCATTTCCGAAACTGGGACGATAGGCATCATTGTAGAACTGTATCAGCTGATCACCCCACCAGAGAAACATCGGAAATTTTGAGCACACGATTGTGGCAATGGTGTTTTTGAGGTTCTCCGGCCAGTTGTCCGGAGTGCCCAAAGTATGGCTTTCCCAGTCAATTTTTTCAATTAGCTCGGCGGCTTCACCTCCATTTTGAAGAAAGTAAAAGTCTGAAGTATTTGGTTCTTGATTCAATTTTCTAGTTTTAGGAAGGGCTGCTGCATACAGGATAACAGTTTTGGTTTTTGTAAAAGTAAGCAATTTTATTTTTTGTTGCGGTTCCGATGGAACGGACTTCTTCATCCGGTATGCTGTTTCTGCCTAACAGCCAGCGTAAAAAAATAGTTTTTGTCATGCGTAAAATTAATTTTTCCGCTGTGGCAGCTTTTATACAATTTTTATGGAAAATTTTAAAATTGTCACTTTTAAGTCTTTAGTTTTTCAACTGCATTTGCGGCATAAAAATTTAGTTAAATAATGCCAAACACTACATCTGCATACTGTACTGGCATTTTAAGGTTTTGTCTGTGGGAAGCCGGAGCCGACTATTTTTTTAAACCATTTTTTTGGATGTGTTAATTTAGAATCCTGGCTGTTTTAAAAGCATTGATCCGCATCGCTTTTAAAGAGTGTCTGATGTCTTACTGCTTATTTATTTCTAAAAAAAACGCAGGGCGGATGCTGTTAGATTTTTTATCTTTGAAATATTCAATTTTTATTTAGGCCTTTAGCTGAAACTTTTAATAAAAATTGTGATGATTTCAACTAAATTAGAAGCCCTGTAATTTGGTTAAGCATGATGGGATACTATGGCGGAAAATATAAATAATACAGCGTTTATTGAAGCGGATTTAATCAGCGAGTTATCCCGCCTTGCCGAGCAGACCAAACAGCAGGCTAACAGTTCTTCAGTGCTGCTTTTTTGGGAAATTGGATTTAAAATTAATGAAACAATACTTGATAAAAAACTATCAGAAAACGCACGACAGATCGTGACTGCCTTGTCGTTGGAACTAACGGATAAATTCGGCAGCAATTTTGAAGAAAAAAATCTTCGGACAATGATGCGGTTTGCTGATGAGTTTGCAGACAAAGAAATTGTCGCGAGACTGTCCCGGCAATTAAGATGGTCCCACTTTTTAGCTATTCTGCCTATCAACAATACAGAGGCTAAACTCTTCTATGCCAATCAGATTAAGGACCTGCTGATGAGCGTCAATGATTTAGGAGAGCAGATAGCCGCGAAAACTTTTAAACGTACTGAAACAGGAAAATATTAACAGAACATCTCCATTTGATGGACAGTACTCTTTTAAAGAACCTCCTGGGATGTTTTTTTAAATATAGGAAATGTTTTTTTAGAAAAGACTTGTTACAGGAATACTTGGTTAGGTAAAAAAATGGAGAAGATTTAATTTAGTTTTACTTTTTATCATCAAAATCAAATCGCCGGCATATAGAATTGCAGTATCTCATTATCAGTCTCTGATTGCTTTTATAAAAAATAGAGTATTTTGATGTAAATTTTTATTGCAGCCAATAAAAACCTCTGCAGACTGCTATTGCAGAGGTTTTGTACTTTATAAATCCTCTCTCTGATTGATTATGGATTGCCTTCACCGCCGCTTGAGCCATAAATCTGCCCAGTTGCATAGCTGGCATCTTCAGCGGCGAGCTGTACATAAATGGAAGCCAGTTCGGCCGGCTGTCCTGGTCTCCCCAAAGGAGTTTGGGATCCAAATTCTTTGAGTTTTTCCATACTGGCACCTCCGCTTACCTGCAATGCAGTCCACACTGGTCCTGGGGCTACACCGTTCACTCTGATTCCTTTTGGTGCCAGCTGTCTGGCCAGTGATTTGATGTAATTTGTAGTGGCGGCTTTTGTCTGGGCATAATCGTATAAATCTTCGGTGGGAGCATAGGCCTGCACAGAACTTGTTCCGATGATGGATGATCCCGGTTTCAGGTAAGGCAGCGCCGCTTTGATAATCCAGAAAGGAGCATAAATATTGGTTTTCATGGTCCAGTCAAATTCTTCTGAGGAAATATCTAAAATGGATTGGTGAGCCTGCTGTCTTGCCGCGTTGTTGACTACTATATCTAATCCGCCAAGGGCTTGGGCTGCCTGATCGACAAGAGATCTGCAGAACGTCTCATCGCGGAGATCCCCGGGAATGGCAGCAGCCTTTCTTCCTGCGGCTTCAATGAGCTGGATCACTTCCTTTGCATCTTCCTCTTCGGTAGGGTAATAGTTTATGGCAACATCAGCTCCTTCTCTTGCATAAGCAATTGCGGCGGCTCTTCCCAAACCGGAATCGCCTCCTGTAATGAGGGCCTTACGGCCTTTTAATCGTCCTGTGCCTTTGTAGCTTTCTTCACCATGATCCGGTCTCGGATCCATTTTACTGACAAGACCCGGCCATGGCTGCGACTGCTCATTGAAGGGCGGTACTGCATATTTGGTGACAGGGTCTTGCATTTCAGCAGCATGGCTGTTTTGCTGTGCGGCTGGATTTAAGGTGTTTTCGCTGTGCAGCGCGCTTTCTCCAAGTGCAGGTGCCACACCGGTCTGCTCAGCATTCTGCGGTATATTGTTTTTGCTTTCCATAATCATTTACTTTTTGCATTTTTAAAAATCATCTTCTTTTTTCCTAAAAAAAATGGAATCAAATTTAAAAAACGAACCAGCCTTCATTATTATAAGATTACAGCAATTTTTTGCAAGATATAGAGTATCGAATGGTAATCTGCTGTTTTCAGCTGTGCATTGCGATCAGCCGCTTCTTGGGAAGCTCAAAATTTAGATGGTCCTCTTTTACAGCGTTTTGTGTTTTTTGTCCCGCTTTTTAATTCTCTATCCGGGCAGCTTGGGCCACCATTCGAAACAGAGGTTCGTATTTTCTCAGCTGGTGATCCAGATTCTGGTGCGCAGCAGCAGGGCCGATGCTGCCCTGCAGGCAGTATAACTTGCCCCCACTTGCCGCCATAAACTGGAGCATGCGCACTTTCATGTTTTTTTGGGGCTCGTCCAAAATTTCCTCTATTTCCGCCATTATGCCCGGCATATCATCGATGGTAACCGGCTCTGTGCGGATCAGCCTGCTTTGCGGGGGTATCATTTCCTGCATGGATTTTTCATTAAGTGCAAGGTTTTGGTATTCTTGGGGCAGATCATGAATTACGATCAGTATCTTTTCATTTCCTTTTCCCTCACAGCTGGTAAACTGCTGCACGGCTGCGGGCATTTGGGCTTCCTGCGCCTCCCAGCTTTTGGGTATCGGCAGCACAACCACGCTTTGGTCTGCTTTGGGATGGCCCTTTGTGGAGAATTTTACCGTATGGCCGTCGATTATTTCCTGATGGGGCGCGTCATGGTAGGCAAAGGCGAGCAGGCCTTTGGGAAGAGCGGCAGCCGGGCTGAACCCTATTTTGTCTTTGACGGCCTGAAGAAATTTGGCCGTATATTCTTTCTTTTCAATAGGGTGCTGCAGCTGCTGGTTTATCAGGGAGTCAATGTGTTTTTGAAAGCTGCTGAACTGCGGATCAGCGAGCTGCTGCCGCAGAAAGAGTTCCGCATTTTTCTCTGCCCTTCCAAATACCGCCTGAGCCTTTTGCTGAAGGTCGGCCGCTTCTTTTGCAAAGGCAGGGAATTGGCTGGCGGCCTTTTTCAGGGCGGCACTCTGTCCTTTCAAAAAAGCATAGGTTTCCATGGCAAGAAGCACTTTAGGATCATGGTGCTGCTGCGGATAACACCCCCAGACAGCCAGTGCACAAAAAAGGAGCAATAGGGTTCTCATAGTCTGCAGTTCTAATTTAAAACCAAAATAATACAGATAGGCAAGGATGAAAAATCCTATAAAAACGCAAAAATAATCTTCACGGCAGCATTGTTCTTATATAATTCCAAAATAGAGTTGTAAAATTTCCACATCTGGAGGCCAGCATCCATTTGCCGCAGAAAATCGCCGTACCTTTAAGGCGGCTTTATAGGTGATTTATCTTTTTTTGCCTGCCGCGCCAAACCGCATCGGGCTAAAAACCGTATTTAACTGCAGCCGAGGAGCTTAAAAATGTATGTGCCATGTTATATAGAAATATTCTGCTTATCGATGATGACCGTGAAGATGCCGAGCTGTTTATGGAAGCGGTAGACCAGCTCAATAAAAACATACTGCTGCGATGGGAGAGCAGTCCGCAGACTGCCTTGGAAGAACTCAGGGGGTCTGATAAGCTGCCCGAACTGATTTTTCTAGATTATAATATGCCCAGAATCAATGGGCTGGAGCTGCTGGTCTCTTTAAAAAATGACGCAAGGCTGAAGGATATTCCTGTAGTGATGATCTCGACCCCCTCAGCGGATTTCATGAAGAGCAAAATCGGGCAGCATAACATCCTTGCCTATATCAGCAAGCCCAACAGTTTTGGCGAGCTTCTTTCCCAGCTGGATTCGCTTTTGCAGCCATAGCCATTTTGATGTTTCGAGCAAGAAAAAAAATAGAAAGCCTCAACAGATTTTACCTGAAGTTCAGCGGGCGGATTGGTACAATATAAATAAAGCAGAGGTGCTTTTTACAATGCTGATCCCGGAGTAAGGCTTAGGCGCCAGTATTCCACAATGTTTTTTATCATGGCTTGATAGACTGAGAAGTCTTCTTCTTTCCTAAAGTATCCCTGTACTTGGCAGCGGTACGCCCTGAGCACATTTTCTGGGTTTTTCGAGGTGGAAAGAAAGATGTAAGGAGTACATTTCTCGCGGATTTCCGTCAGGGCAAGTATCTGTTCGCGGAGTTCAAAGCCATTAATCTTGGGCATATTGATATCTGACAAAATAAGGAAAGGCCTCACCTTCGAATTGGAAAGGTAAGAAAAGGCATCCATTGGGTCTTCAATGAATTTTATTTTGTTGGGATAGTCCAGGCTTTCAAAAATATCCTTAAGGAAGAGCCTGTCATCCTCGTCATCTTCGATTATTATTATTATTTCTCCGTTACTTCTCATGTCTTAAAGATGCGCTTTAAATTAAGTAATTTAGCTTTGTCCAGTTTTGATTTTCCATTGTGAGGGCTAAACGTTTTTAAGATTCTGCCTTCCTAAAATTAAATCATTTCCTTATTTTTTTCTTACAGTAAATTTTATTTTTCTTACTAAATTAACATGTACGGTAAAATGCTGCTTGTCTTTTTTTTAACAGTACCCGGTGCTGCGGCTGCGGTCTTAATTGCTATATTTGATAGGAGAATTACAACTACCCTAACATACAGATCTTTCACAATGGAAAAAGCAATACAATTAAAGGTGAGAAAAGATTTGGACCCGCACCAGCAGCTCACCGTGATCAAGCTCAAAGGGAGCCTGATTTCGAAAGGCTATACCGAGATCATCCATATCCTGGACCAGGACGAGGAGTATCATCTCAATACCTTTGAAACGGATCTGGAGAAGCGCGGTGAAGCCCGGCAGTATATAACGGCCTTTATCGATCAGGAAAACCTTGCCGATGCGATTACCTTAAAGTAATGCGGCTTTGGCAGGCATTGGAATCCAGAGCCCGCCGTCCGGGAGGACGGCGGGCTTTCGGGCTTTGATTTCACTGCATAAAAAAAGCCGATATGCTTATCGGCTTATAATTTTGGGTTTTCTTTTTTTCATGCGCTCCTTTATCTGATACAAGTTTTGGCTCAGCAGCTGCAGGATCTGTCTGTGATGTCTGGAGGGCTTGTTTTTCATTCCCCTGCACTGCAGGATTTCCATACGGCTGAGTGAAATTTCGATGGTTTCTACGGAATTCTCGCAGACCTTTGCCGAGAGTATCAGCGAATCTTTTCTAACATAATACTCATTGGTGAACACGCAATGCCCCAAGTCGTCGCCCTCGGCCATAAAATCTTTTACTTCTTCAATAACGGAAATGCTGAGCTGCCCATCGCGGAACGACAGCCCGAAAAAGCGCTTTTTGTCGCTTGCATATCTTTTCTGCGCCTTTTCGATTTCAAGGCGCAGGTCGCGGAGTTTTTTCTTGCGAAGCAAGTCCCTTTTCTTTTTTACTAAATGGTCGTGCGCTTCACTGAGGTTATCGGGGCATACATAGAGCGCACACGAAAGGTCTTTTTTGAAATACCGCAGCAGTTCGAGATAATCCTCCCAAACGGGGACATCTGAAATTTTGTAATGGTTTCGGATGACGGTTTTGACCGCCTGCCAGTTGCGGCGGATGTTCTGCCGTGATGCGCACAGGTAATACTGCAACAGGTTCAGCTGTTTTGCCTTTAGCAGGGTCTCGGCGATGGGGTCGCTTAGAAGCGATGAAAACAATAAGTGCGGTGCAATGTCATATACCGAAGTCTTGAATCCGTTGCGTTTTAAAATCGGAAGCACTTTCATCTGCGGATAGACCTTGAAAGGATTGATATAGAATCGGGCGTTGCGGACGAAGTCCTTTGGCTTTATTTCAAGCGGGGAATAGAATTTCCAAGCATCAAGGCTACTGGAAAACACATTGGTGCTGAGCGCAAGGGTGCGCACTTCCCCTTTGGGGTTTATCCAATGCTGCATGACTTCCTTATGGAAATAGCAGGGCAGGAAATTCTTTTTCATGTGTTTATGAGATATGACCATGCGCACCACCTGATACCCTGCACATTGCTGCACTACGGCAAAATATTCGCTTTCTTTGAAATGCACCTGATTATAAGGCATCATTTTGAGTCTGCCTGCGCAGGCAGGGCAGGAAGTGAACTTGGCGCAGGTGGTTGGACAGGAGGGTTTCCAAACGTGGGCGCAGTCCAGGCAGTAGAACCTGCTGCGGGACAACACACCCCATTTGAGAAAAATAGTCTGCTCTGCCCAAGTAAATACCTCTTCTCTGATAGGCGCAAGAGAGGCGCTCAGCGCCGTCAGCTGCTTTTCGATGATGGTTTTGGGTGTCATAGGTCAAAGAGTTTCAGAGTGGTCTGCACCGCAGGTTTTACGTCTTTTTTTACGGTTGGAACAGGTTCGCTTTTGACTGGCGCAGCAGGGATTTCGGGCTGCGTAAAAAGGTCGGACGGTGCAGGGGTCTGCACCACGGCTCTGCACGCAATCGATGCAGGCTTGCCGATAGAATCATCGGTGTAGTACTTTACTGCCATGTCGAAGATTTCCTGATTGTCAAAGGCGCACAAGCCTGTTTTTTTGACCTCGCCGAAGATATAATGGATGCAGCTTTCCAAGTTTTTGGAAGCTTTGGCATAGTTTGTCTCAAAGGCGGCATCGCCCTGCGCCAAAGTGCTGAGGTATTTCTCTATGGCATTTTTAAAATTTTCAGAAGCTTTCATAAGAATAGATTTAAGGTTGAAAATTTCTATTCAAAGAGCCTAGAATAGAGCTCATAACAATATTCCTCGAAGCAGAGCCAGCAGACAAAGGTGTAATGCGGTGCCCCAAATCGGTTTTCGATCGGCTCGCCGACAGCTTCTTCCAATTCAGTACGTATATTTTCAAGGTCATCGATATGTTCGATGTAAAACGCTTTGCAGTCCGTGTGGTAGATAAATTCTGAAATCATGCCGCTCACGCATCCTCCCTGCTGCAAATCAAGGAAAAAGGATTTGAGCTTTTCCCTGCGTTTTCCGCTGTAGGAAGTAATGCTTTTTAGGATAATTTCATTAAAGGCATCGCTTACACGGTACCCACTGTAATTTGATCTTTCTAAGGCTTTCATACTATTTCATTTAGGCGTGTATAAAAATTTAATGGAGATAACAATTAGAAGGGCAGGTCCTCAGGCTCTTCGTTTTTATTGTCCTTTTCAGCCGCGGGTACTGCTTTTGTGCTCTGCGTCTGTGGGAATACAAGGATTTTAATATCCGAGGTGTGAAAGGTCAAAGCGCCGTGCGCACGGGCGTCATTTCCGATATAGACATTCAGTCCGATGCGTCCGAAGAGCTGGACGAGAGTACCTTTTTTAAGCCACTGCACCAGTCCCGACCTGAGCCAGTAAGAACAGTCGATATAGGTTACAATCTTTTTGACCTCTGTGCTTCCTTTGGGTTTATAGCTGTCGTTGACCGCTATGGAGAAGTTTACGACCTCACGGTTTTCTTTTACTTTGAAAACGGAGGCATCTTTTACAATTCGTCCTGTGATTTCCATGACAATAAAGTTTTAGTGAATACTCTTTTAAGTTTTCTTTTCCCCTGCTTCCCAAATGAAATTTTTCAAAAGAAAAAACGGGAAAAAAGAAAGCAGAAGAAAAGTGTCCGGATACCGAACCGGAGTGCTATAAGTCCCGAAGGGCGGCCAGGGGCCGTTATGCGCATGCAGGTGAGGGCGGGCACTACTTTGGCTGCCCTTTTAACCCGTTTTGAATTGAAAATTAACCTCTCTTTTTTCTGTTTTTGAGATCCGCCTGAGAATAGCTATCTTAGCGGTGAAGAAGAAAAAACAAACAGCAGCAGACCCCTAAAAACAATATGGGACCAGACCAGTATATCAGACTCTCACAGCTCACCGGCCAGATCCAGGATACGATCCATTCCCGCTTTAAGGGACAGACGTACTGGGTAGTGGCTGATATCACCAACCATTCCTTCAAGGCAGATAAAAAGATCCATTATTTTGAACTGGTGGAGAAATCAGAGAAAGGCAGTGTGATCACTGCTAAAATAATGGGCAAGAGCTGGGGAGCAGGAGCGCTGAAGATCCTTGATTTTGAAATCATCACCGGACAGCGTTTTACCAACAACCTTCATGTTCTTGTTCAGGTGAGCGTGGATTTCCATCCGCTGTACGGTCTCTCGGTAAACCTTCTGGATATCGACAGCAATTTCATGCTCGGCATCCTGGAACAGCAGCGCAACGCTACCCTTACAAGGCTTGTAAGGGAAAATGATTTTATACACAAAGAAGGCGAGGGATACTCCACGCTGAACAGCCGTCTTAAATTTGCGGCAGTAATCCAGAGGGTTGCGGTGATTTCCTCAAGCAGTTCTGCCGGGAATGAGGATTTCCGCCATACGATGCAGCATAATGATTTTGGCTATGTTTTTCAGATTGATGACTATCATACCGTTGTGCAGGGGGACAATAACGCCAAGCTGTTCCTAAATAAACTCATAGAAGTCTATAATACCGGAATTCCTTATGATGCCGTTGTCATTACAAGGGGAGGCGGATCGCAGTCTGATTTTCTGATTTTCGACAACTACAATATCGGAAGGGCTGTCGCAAAATTCCCGATCCCTGTGATAACCGGCATCGGACACCAGAAAAATGTCAGCATTACCGATCTGATGGCCCATACCCATACCAAAACCCCAACCAAGGCGGCGGAGTTCATCATAGCGCACAACCGCAGTTTCGAGCAGCACATACTCTCGCTGCAAAGGACCATAGCCATCAAATCCCAGCAGCTTTTCCTCGGGCATTACAAGGAACTCAGCGAGATCAAAAATCTGGTCAGCCATAATGCAAGGGAACTGATTGCCGCGAAGAAAGAAGGGCTTATGCTGCAAAAGCAGCATATTTCGCAGGCTAGCCGAAACCTGCTGGCAGAAAAAAAGCAGCATCTTCTGCTGGCTGCGCAAAAAGCACTGCAAAGGCCGCAGAGCATCATCCAGCAGGAAAACAGCAATCTTCAGCATTTAAAAGCGAACCTGAAGATCTTTACCAGCCAGTACCTGCGAAGCCGCAGACTCCAATTGGAGGACCACCATAAAACTATAAAGCTGCTCTCCCCGCAGAATGTGCTCAGCAGAGGATATGCCGTGATCCGAAAAAACAATAAAATTGTAAACGGAGCAGGGAGCATAAAGGAAGGCGAAGAGATTGAAATAGTAACAAAAGATGCCGTACTGAAAAGTACGGTCAACGAAAAAATAGAATATGATGGAAAACACACTGACTTATGAGGCTGCAGCCAAAGAGCTGGCCCTGATCGCCAAAGAGATGGAAGACGAAACCATCTCTGTGGATGAACTGGCTGCCAAAGTAAAAAGGGCATCTGAACTGATAGAGTTCTGCCAGGCAAAACTAAAATCGACCGAAACTGAAGTGGCTAAAATTATCAGCGGCATGGAGAACAGCAAGGAGTAAAACAGGATGATGCACACTAAAATACAGCTTTGCAGCGTTATAGTTTAAGGTACATTCAGATAACACCGCATGCATGCCTTTTATGAAAAAGTTTCAGGTACTGCCTATTATACGCCGATACAAGACAAAGCCCATTGCTGTTTGAAACAATGGGCTTTTGTATAAAAAATGATTTAAGTACCGATACGGCAATACCGCTCTGATGAGCCGGTTTTTACCATTCTTCCTTTTTACTGTCTGTATTTTAATCATTAAAAATACGGCTATCCTCACTGTCAGCAAAGCCGTTCTGCTGCTCCTGGTCTGCAAAGGGATCCGGTGCATTTTTTAAGTTTTCCTGGATATCCAGAAGTTCGGCAGGGGAAGAACCCTCAGGTTCAGCATCTGATGCGGCAGTTAGGAAACGAAACGAAAAGTCAATGGGTTTCTCTTTTCCCATTTCAAAAAAATGCACCGTGTACTGGTTTTTCTCCCTGTCCACAGCAAGCACTTTTCCTTTGTTCCAGACAGGATGCATTACAATATCTCCCTCATTGAACGCGGTATCTTCACTGTTTTGAGCCGCAGCTGCCGATGACTGCGCCGCCTGAAGGATTTCTGCTGACAGTTTCCCTTTACGCACATAAAATTCTTCCTTGATTTCAAAGAGGAACCTTGACGGGTACTTGCTCAGTCCTGTGGTAAAATTAAAGCCTTCCGAGTCGGTCATATAAAACCTTTTCTCAGCGCGGGTGACTGCCACATACATCAGCCTTCTTTCCTCCTCGATTGCCCGTTTTCTTCTTTCTTTTATGGAAAGGGCGCTTGGCAGTACCCCTTCGGTAAAACCGCAGAGAAACACATAGGGAAATTCAAGCCCTTTGGAGATGTGGATGGTCATCAGGCGTACCTTATCCTGATTTTCAGTGTCTTTGTCCAGATCGGTATAGAGTGCAATTTCCTGCAGGTATTCGGCAATATTTACAGGGCCGTTGTTTTCTTTTTCCAAAAGCAGCATGGAGCTTACGAGCTCTTTTATATTTTCCAATCTGTCCTCATCACCGTCCTTACGGTAGAGTTCTGACAGTCCGCTTTTATCGAGTATTATCTTAACCAGATCGGAAATGGAATTTGTCTGGGCATCTGTTTTCAGCTCTTCAACCAGAGCCAGAAAATCTACAGCCCCTTTTTTATTGAGCTCTTTATCCTCAATATTATTTTGCAGCGCCTGCAGCAGGGACAGGTTCTGTTCGCCTGCCAGAAGGCTGAGCCTTTCGAGAAACTTTTTCCCCAGTCCTCGGGAAGGGTGGTTGTGCATGCGCAGAAAAGAGAAATTATCGCCCTGCACGATAAGCCTTAAAAAGGAAAGCACATCTTTGATTTCCTTGCGTTCAAAAAAACGTACGCCGCCAAATATGGCATAGGGAATGTTTTCTTTGATCAGTGCCTGTTCAATATTTCGGGAAAGATGATTGGAACGGTATAGGATAGTGATATCAGAATAGGCGGCATTTTGGGTCTTCAGGATTTCCTTGATTTCGGAAGCCACCCAGAAGGTTTCCTCAAAATCATTTTTTCCATGGAAATGCACCACTTCAACCCCCTCGGGATTATCCGTGACCATATCCTTGTCCACCCTTACCTTGTTGTTTTTGATAATATGGTTGCCGACTTTCAGGATGTTTGGCGTAGAGCGGTAGTTCTGGTTCATGATAATGGTTTCCGTATCCGGGAACATCCTGTCGAATTCCACCAGGTATTCGGGTTTCGCGCCGCGCCACTCATAGATCGTCTGGTCGGGATCCCCTACCAGAAACAGGTTCTGGTGCACACGCGAGAGCATTTCCACCAGATGGAACTGGCTGTCGGAGCTGTCCTGCGCCTCATCGACCTGTATGTAATGCAGCATTTGCTGCCATTTGAAAAGCACATCAGGATTGCTGTCGAGTATGAAAGCCGTAAAATGGATCAGATCATCGAAATCCAGCGCATAATTGCGTTTCTGCTTGTCGAGGTATTTCTGATACACGCGGCTGGAGAGCGATTCCTTCTCATCGGGCTCAAAGCTTTTATTCTCGAGCATATATCCCAGATAATCGGAGGTACTTTTCTGTTTGGAGATAAAGCGGAGCACCTGTTTGAAAGTGAGGTTTTTGGAATTGATATCCAGTTCGTTGAACACCTCCCTTAAAATGGTTTTCTGGTCTTCGGCATCCAGTATGATAAAATTTTTCGGGTAATGGATTTTGTTGATTTCCTCACGCAGAAAACGCACGCAGAAACCGTGATAGGTTGTGATGAAGCTGACATCAAAAAGGTCGCCAATGAGCGCCTTGACGCGTCTTTTCATTTCCTGCGCCGCTTTATTGGTAAAGGTCACGCAGAGGATATTGGAAGAATTGATTCCCAGCCTGTCCACAATGTAGGCAAAGCGGGAGGTAAGGGCCTTTGTTTTTCCTGAGCCGGCTCCTGCAATAACGCGCACATAGCCTTCCGTGGTCTTCACGGCTTGGAGCTGGCTGGGATTAAGGTTCTCTAGTATTGGATCGTTCATTTTTAAAACGGAATGTTTTTGATCTCTATTTATTTTTTAAAGCAGAGGGGCAGATCAAAGAGTCTGCAGCACAAATTTATGCAATTAACTCAAAAGAAAGGTGAGAAGTAATTGTTATATTCAGGATGCTTTACCTATCCTTCAATGCGGTAAGCGGTTATCTTAAAATAAAATCCTGAAGAGCATCATTTGACTGCTTAATCAAAAAAATGCCCTTCAGGATCTTTTCCATCTTCTTGTTTTTACTTTTTATAAAGCAATGATTAATAGGGATGCCGATACGTTTTTTGCAACTTAAAGCTGTGATAGTTTTGAAGGGTCTGTTGCCTCTTCAATGCTTTTTCCTTCCTGATTGTGATGTTCACTATTCTCCTTTTCATCATGCCAGGGACCGTCTTTCAAACGGACGGTTTCTGAGGCGCTTTCTCTGGAAGGAGGTGTTTCATTCAAGTGCCCGGTTACTTCTTCCTCAGTAGTGCCTGCTGCCCTTACTGCATCTTTTAATATCTCTTCAGGCACATTTAACTTTTCAGCCCATTGCTGGATTTCAGCCTGCTGTGAAATATCAATATGAGCGTTCTGCTCTTGTCCGTTATTATGTAGATTTTCCATGATTTTTAAAATTTAATAGTTAATTCCAAAGTTAACATGACAGAAAAATAAAGCTGTTATATTTTAAGCCCCTATTATTATAGGATTGCTATGGTTTTCAGTTGGTTAGAAAGGAGTCGTTATTTTATATTTACCTGACCTGACGAAAGGTAAGGTTGATCCTAGGCAGTACGGGACGGGCTGCCTTAGGCACCTGGTGCTCCCAGTAGGTATTGGTGCTGCCTGCCATGAGAAGAAAGGTTCCGTGGTGCAGCGGAATCTCGATTGGCGCCATATCTTTGAGCATTTTATGGCGCAGACGGAACAAACGCGTTTCTCCGAAAGTCACAGAAGCGATGTTCATATTCTTATTGCTCGATGAGGTCTTGTCGCTGTGCCATCCTACACCATCGGTGCCATCTCTGTACAAATTGAGCAGTACGCCGTTAAAGTTTATGCGGGTTTCCTTTTCCACGCGCTCCCTGATCTGGAGCAGTTCCAAAGGCCAATCCGGATTGGATTTTCGCTCCGGCCTGCTGCTGTCCCCGTACCAGGAGATCATGCGGGGGGCTGTAACCACTTTGTCATACATGGGCATTTCATATTCCCTCCACCGTGTGCCGTGGTATAAAACATTGTAGTAATGATCAGATTCAGCTTTGCTGAAAAAATTATCAATCAACAGCAGGTCGGCATCAGGGACGTCAAATATTCTCCTGCCGCCATTGCCTGATGAAAAAATTTCGGTGTCATTAAAAAGCATCATGTTCTTTATTTTTTTAGTTCATACTCAGTGCAGGCCTAAAGCCGAAAGAAGCCTGTTAATTGCTCATTTTAAGCCTTGGAATATTGATTTCATGTTCCTGCGGATAGGGAGCGCGATGGGTCATGCTCACATCTTCGCGTATTCTCTGCTGCGCCCTGTATTTCCAGTCGTTCTCCTGTTCATAGCGCGGATCCGGTATAAAGGGCATTTTAGCCATCTTGGTAACCGTTATGGTGGGGAAATGGTAATCCACTTCCACACTGCCCAGCAGCAGGTAGCACCCTCCTCCCTGAAAAGGATATAGAGCCAGGCTGTCGGTAAAATGCGCCGTATCAAAAAGCTGCCCTTCAGCATCAATCCAGGTTCCGAAATACATGGCGCCCATCTTTGTGGGCACATGCTTTCGCGAGATCAGATAGGCCAGCATTCGCACCTGTTTTTTATGATGGTCCAAAAGGTCTTTTGCCATGACACTGCCCCTGAAAGGAGTCTGAAGCAGGTCAAAGGGGGAACAGGAGACCGGAAAGCCCAGCAGTTCAATCTCATCAAAGGCATCTTCAAAAGCAGAACGTTCCAGCTGGGGAAGAACAAATTCCTTTACAGGCTCATGAAGCAGCATCGGTGCGCGGTTCTCGGGCTTGAAGTTTACCAGAATTAGACGGGCAATGACCAGCAGCTGGTTTTTTGTTTTCCCGGTGAACCTGAATGCGCCGATGAAAATCAGAATCTGTATGGCTTCAATTCCAATGGGTATGCGGTTGATAAAATCTTCCAATGACTTGTAAAGCCCGTTTTTTTCCCGTTCCTGCTGGATCAAAACAGCTGTTTTGGATTCAAGGCTCTGCAGGTGCATGAACCCCAGATAGACATCAGAACCATACAAAGTGGTTTCCAACTCGCTTTTGTTCACGCAGGGATTGTGCACTGCCGCCCCTGACATCTTCGCTTCGTGGACATACACTTCGGTGCGGTAGAAACCACCCTGATTGTTGATTACCGCCACCATAAATTCGATTGGATAATGCACTTTCAGATACAGGCTCTGGTAGCTTTCCACGGCATAGGAGGCTGAGTGCGCCTTGCAGAAAGAATAGCCTGCAAAGGACTCGATCTGGCGGTATATTTCCTGGCTGAGCGCCAAGGGGTGCCCCTGGGCCGCGCAGGATGCAAAAAAATTGTCGTTTACTTTCTGCAATGCGGCTTTGGAGCGTCCTTTTCCAGACATGGCACGGCGCAGGATATCCCCGTCGGCGGCCGGAAGCCCGCCGTAATGCAGGGCAATTTTAATGACATCTTCCTGATATACCATAATGCCGTAGGTTTCCCCGAGCTGCTCTTCGAACACCGGATGGAAATATTCAAACCTGTCGGGATGATTGTGCCTGAAGATATATTCCTTCATCATTCCCGACTGCGCCACACCGGGACGGATAATGGAGGAGGCAGCCACAAGGGTTTTATAATTGTCGCATTTCAGGCGCCGCAGCAGCCCTCTCATGGCAGGGCTCTCGATATAAAAACAGCCTATGGTTTTTCCCATTGAAAGAAAGCTGTTGCAGCTGGCTTCATCTTTTGAAATCGTGGTGTCACGAATATTGAGCCTTATGCCGCGATTTTTCTCAATCAGTTTTACGCTGTCGTCAATATGTCCGATGCCGCGCTGGCTCAGGATATCAAACTTTTCAAGGCCGATATCTTCGGCCGTATGCATATCAAAAAGCACTATTGGAAATCCCTTGGGAGGCATCTCCAGTACGGAATAATTGGTGATGGGCTCTTCGGAAATCAGGATCCCGCAGGAGTGCATGCTTCTCTGGTTGGGGTATTTCTCCAGCATCATTCCATAGTGCTGCACCTCTCGGACCACTTCATTTGTCGGATGCAGCGTCATCGGGTTTTTGGCCAAGGCATCGAGCTCTTCCTTTGGAAGCCCGAAAACCTTGCCGACCTCACGGAAGATAGATCGGTATTTGAACTCCACATTGGTGCCGCAGAAAGCCACATGCTCATAGCCATAGCGGGAAAAGATGTATTCGAGGATCACGTCGCGTTCCTTCCAGCTCCAGTCGATATCAAAATCGGGAGGGCTTTTTCGGTTCAGGTTCAGAAAACGCTCAAAATACAGATCCAGCTCCAGAGGGCAGATATCGGTAATGCCTAGACAGTAGGCGATGATGCTGTTGGCGCCGCTTCCTCTCCCAATATGCAGAAACCCCTGAGAGTTGCTGAAACGGATGATATCCCATGTGATTAAGAAATAGCCGCTGAATTCCAGCTGGTCAATCACCTTGAGCTCGCGGAACATCCTTAATTTTGCTTCTGCATTATTTTTTCCATAGCGCCATTCCAGCCCCTGCTGGGCAAGGGTTGTGAGCAGCTGCAAGTCGTCTTTTTTATTGTTGGTGTAGTATTTCTTGTTTTTCGGCGTTTTGAAATCAAACTCAAAATTGCACTGCTCAATAATCATTTCCGTATTGGAAATAATCTGCGGATATCCTTCGTAACATTTAAGGACCCTGCCGGGATCCACCATAACCTCCGTCTGCCTGCAATAGTCTGTAGCAGAAAGGCGCGAAAGGATCACATTCAGGTCAACAGCCCTCAGTATCTTATGGAGCTTGTATTCCGTTTTGGTGCGGAAGGTTACCGGCTGGAGCACGACCATCTTGTCTGTTTTGGTCTTCCAGTCACTGAGAATCAGCATAGGGGTCTGTTCGGGGCGCAGGCCGATGAATTCATGTCCCTTTAGAACGGCGGGCACATTCTCCAAGGGATAAACCACAAAAACATTTTCAAAGTCCGGAGCCGACAAAGGAAGCGGGGTATTCTCAAAATTATGATGGGTCAGAAAACGGTTCATCTCAGCAAGACCTGCTGCATTTTTCGCCAGTCCGATATAGCGCAGTTCATGCTGTGAGCGGAATTCGATCCCCACAATAGGCTTAATGCCAGCTTTCTGGCATTGTTTTATAAAATCATAGATATCTGTTACTGTATTGATGTCAGTCAATGCCATAGCTTTGACATCTAGGGCAGCAGCCTTGGATATCAGATCCTCAAGCGGTATGGTGCCATAACGCAGGGAGTGGAAGGAATGGCAGTTGAGATACATGATTTATTTTTTGCGTTTTAAGATTTCATTTTTGGTATTGGGTTTGAAGGAAGCGCCGGCGCATCGCATCACCGCATCAAAGCCGTAACGGTTTTTCATCCGGTCCATAGCCTGATAGAGCGCCAGCATTTCCTGGGTATCGTTAAAAAGGTCGATCTGATAGGTCCCCCGCACCAGTCCGCTGAAACGCACCCCAATCAGGCGCAGGCGCATCCGGCGCTGGTAGAGCCTGCCAAAAAGATCCATTGCGGTCTGGGTCAGGATATGATCTGCTGAGGTATACTGCACCCTGCACTGCTTTGTTTCTGTATCAAAGTTGGCATACCGGATCTTGACCGTAACCGTTGAGGTCAGCCACTGCTCGGAGCGCAGCTGATAGGAAAGCTTCTCGACCATCCCAAGGATAACCCTTCCCAGTTTATCTATATCGATTGTATCCTGAGAAAAAGTGTGTTCTGTGGAAATCGACTTTCTTTCCGTGTAGGGCTCCACGGGATTGTTGTCAATGCCGTTTGCTTTTTTCCATAGTTCGATCCCGTTCTGTCCGATCATGCGCTGGAGCGCTTCGGCGGGCATTTCAGAAAGGGTCTTGATGGTGCGTATCCCGATGCGGGAGAGCAGCTGGAAGGTTTTGTCGCCCACCATCGGTATTTTGCGCACTGAGAGCGGGTTCAAGAAAGACTGCACCAGATGTTCGGGGATCTCGAGGTTCTGTTTCTGTTTTCCTTCACCGGTTCCGATCTTGGATACGGTTTTATTGACTGAAAGGGCAAAGGTGAGGGGAAGGCCGGTTTCCTTTGTGATGCGCTGTGCGAGTTCATCGGTCCATTTGTAGCTGCCGTAGAATCTGTCCATTCCGGTGATGTCCAGATAAAATTCATCAATGGAAGCTTTTTCCACCACAGGAGCTTTCTCCTGAATGATTTCGGTCACATCATGGGAAAGCCTTGAATAGAGTTCCATATCGCCTTTCATGACTTTGGCCTGCGGACAGAGCCTGAGCGCCATCTGGATGGGCATGGCCGAGCGCACCCCGAAACGGCGCGCCTCATAGGAGCAGGAAGCCACAACGCCGCGCTCGCCCCCGCCGATAATCAGCGGAATCCCATTAAGCTCTGAATTGGTAAGCCTTTCGCAGGAGACGAAAAAGGTGTTCATATCAATGTGCACAATAGCCCGGTTCATAATCTTTATCATTTATACCTGTCAAAATTAGTACAGATGATAACAATTTTTAAAAATATTATGTTCTAAATAGTAACAAAAAATCAAAATACTGATTTTACGGGCGGTCTGGATTATGCTGCAATTAAGCAGAAAGACTTTATTCAGAATTTACGGCAGGTCTTTATTTTGGATTTTTTTAAACCGGCGCCGCATATTTTGATTTTTCCAAACAGGCATTTCAGCCCACAGAAATCATCTTTTTTTGAAAGTTTTTTCTTTTAGAAAAAAAGAATTATCTTTACAGTTACCACCAAAAAATGTAATTCTATTTTCAATAGTCTAAGACCTAAGTTTTTTTAACCGCTGCGGCTTTCAGATCTATTTTTAATTGCCGCACTATAAATTTAAAAGCTATGTCACAAAAGCAGAATTGGGAGAAGATTATTTATCTGGCCGAAGATGACGAAGATGACAGACTGCTGTTTGCTGATGCTGTCGAAGAATTAAACCTGCCTGTTCTGGTAGTGCAGACGGCAGACGGCTGCGAACTGCTGGAAACCCTTGAAAAGGCGAAGCATCTTCCTGAAACGATATTTCTGGATATCAATATGCCCCGAAAAAACGGATTTGAATGCCTTAAAGAAATTCGAAACAGCGGCAGCGATTTCAAAAATATAAAGATTATCATGCTATCCACCAGCAGCAGTGCGATGCATATCCGGACCGCCTATAATCTCGGGGCGGATTATTATGCCGTAAAACCGCCTACCTTTATGGAATTGAAAGATCTTTTAAAGGGGATTTTGGACAGGGACCTTAAGACCTTAAGAAAAGAGATGGAAAAAAAACTGCCAGCCTGTTAAAGATAAAAATAATGATGAGGGATCTGAATGCTTGCGGATCTTTAATCAGACAAGATCTTACAGGACGGGGGTTTATTCTTGAGGTACAGTTTCTTTTTCAGAGCTCCCTTGACTGGGCATGATGCGTTTGATGTGCAGGTAAAAATCCTTGAGATGCCACCAGGCCGGGCATCTCTCTACAGGACCGTTGAAATTGCGGATGCCGATGTAGCAGCTCTTCAAAAAAAGCTGCGTATCTGTAATCTTTGCCCAGGGCTTCCATTCCACCTCAAGGGGAGGAGGAAACGCTTCAAAATGTCTTTTTATATCTTCGTAATTCATGCTGCAAAAATAATCCAAAACCATATAACAGACAAGGCAGGCATTGCTTTTACAGCCCGCCGGGCTTCTATTTTCGATCAGGGTTTTTCACTATTCTGGAGCCCAGCCCTTTGCCCGTATTTGACCTGTACTTTTTTGCCAGAATGATTTGGTTTTATATCGTTAAGGCCAAAGCGTGCTGCCTTTTTTTTTAAGGACGTATAAATACCATTTGTACGCCGCCAGATCCGGAGAATGATTAAATCAAATTGTCAAAAGAATGGGCTTAAGCCTTAAAAAGCTGTAATTCTAAAAGGATATACTGTAAGTGATCTGCCTTAGGTTTTGGTAAATTTGCTATATACTGGTAAAGGTAAACAGCAATTTAATCAGTCAGAAAAAAAACAGGGGACCGGCGGGGTTCGTCTGAAGGTTCTGTACAATGATTTAGTTAGTTACCGCATACCATTTCAGGCACCCGCCGGCTGCCAGAAAGCTCCTTGAATTTTGAGGGGCTTTTTTTGTCGGCGGACGTGCGCTGTAAACTTTATGCGCATCAAAGAAAATCAGAAAACTGCAATTCTTTCATTTTTTTTATTTTAGTATTGTATTTATTTCAAGTGCAATTATTAGATTATCAGTGGTTTATTGCTGTGTATTTTGTAAGAGCTGTATTTTAATTTTATAACGCAGCGGGGAAAAGCTGTGTTAAATTTGAAGTTTATATGAATAAAATTTAATTATTATGAAAACAGCATACTCATCCACTGTTCCTAAGGAATTAAGCAGCGGCCTGATCATTTTTGCAGGAGTTGCGCTTTTCTTTTTACTCATGGAGTTTTTGAATCTCTCCCATGTATTTTATCTGCGTTTATTAAATGTGTTTTTTATATTTTACGGCGTAAACAGGATTTTAAACATTAACCTTGCCCAAGGACAGAATAATTTTCTTTTTAATGCGGTATCAGCCATGATTACTTCCTTTATAGGCGTAGTGCTTAGTCTTGCTGCACTTATGATCTACAGTTATGCCCGGGGAGGCGACCATTACGTTGAATCCTTGTCCCAGACCTTTATGTTCGGAGCGGAACCTTCGGTTCCCATCTATATCCTTTGCCTTTTATTTGAAGGAAGCGCTTCGTGTATTGTGGTAACACTTGTTCTGATGCTCTGCAGAAACAGCAGTTTTAGAGCCGATTAAATATTTTGTTTTCAATTTTCGGCCTTTCATTGAAACAAGGATCTTTTTCTGCACATACGGAAGGATTTAATTTATTGATTTTTAATTATGTAAGCATTCTGTCAAAAAAATAGGGCTTTCTTTCCCAGCTGGCTATTTTATAAAACAGGAATGCAGGATGTTCCAATTATGAAAAACCTGATTTTAAAGCTGTAAGCTTTTTAAATCATGGGGCAGTATTTTTACTTTTTCTTTAAAAATTATAAAACCACAGCGTAATGAAACTATTTAAAAGCAATAAAAAGCACATCATCGACCGTGCACAGCAATCACAGAAGAGAAAAGGAGCTATAATAAATGCAATGGTCATTTCAATAGTATTCTTTATTGCCGTGCTGCTGGTTTCAGTAATAGTGTAACGGCGGTCTATTTAAAAAAAACTTGCTGATTTTTAGATTTTACCATAAAGTTTTGTAATAAAACACTTAAATTATGTAAGAATATAAGCAGGTTTTCTTTTAACTTGGGATTTCAAACTAAAAAAATATATTGTTATGAAAATCAATCTTAAATCTGGGTTTGCAGTTCTGCTGGTGCTTGCAGGGCTTTCCATTTCGTGTAAAAAAAATGAGACAGTTCCTGCTGAAACCAATGATACTTATGCAGACAGCTCTGCTGTTGTGGCTGATACCATCAGTACGGTTCCAGCCGATACTGTTGGGACCGATACCTCTAATACCATGACTCCGCCGCCAGCAAAGTAGGTTCTTAATTAAAATAAATGGTGATTATTAATTCGAAAAGCCTGCAGAAATATAATTTCTGCAGGCTTTTTAATTTTTTCCAGCTTAGCCATTGCCTTGTAAATATTTGTATAAGTTTCAAACCTAAGCTTTTTAGCAATTGATTTTCCTGGATTCCTATTTTATGGAAAGGCAATACGCCACGATTTTGCCACAGAACTTAGACCGGTGAAATATCTTTAAAAACCGCCTTAACTTTTTGTGGCAAAATTGAAGGCAACTCCATGGATTTTTTGCCACGATTTTGCCACAGAGATTTTGTTAGGTTTTAAAAAATTTGAAAAGCAGTCTAAAAGAAAAAAGCCTGCGAATCTTACGATTTGCAGGCTTTACCACATTTTTTGCGGGTTTTTGAAAAGATTGAAAAACTTTCGTTTCGGCTTCTTTTACCCTTTTTGTGGGGAGAGCAGGATTCGAACTTTATCGCTCAAACCCGCATCTATGCTACGTTTTTATGATGTCTTAAACCTAAGTGCACCGATTCTGCACCCGAACTTTAATTGTTGCTTTTTTTGATATTTAACTAATTGATATTCAGTGATATTATTCTGAATAATTTGATTGTAAAGATATCAATATTTTTTATTATTGATAAATTTAAATTTAGATACTTCTCAGATGGAAAGTCTTTTAAAAATTCGCTAGCTTTTTGTTGTAAAGTAACAACACCAGATCTAAAAGTCTTGCCTCCCAATAATGGTAATAATCTCTATTCGCTCATCTCCATTTATTCGGTAGTAAATAGTATCGACACCGCAAACACAATAACGATATCCTTTTTTGATGTGGTCGGCAGATGGAAATAAAAATGGATTTTGCTCTATTTTGTAAAAACAATCGTAAAACATATTGAAATAGTGATCGGCCTGATCCATTCCGAACTTACCGACACCGTAGTAATAAATTCTTTTTAATCTTCTTTGGCTTCGCTACTTAAATAATAGCTATACATCTCCCAAATCCTTTTTAAACTCCGCTAACATTTCTTCTTTAGTTTGTTTTTTTACAAAGCCGCTTTTTTCTCCCTTATCTAATTTAGCTCTTACAAAGTCATAAAACTCTTCTTGTAAACGTGCTTTTTTTATTAAAAAGTTAATGGCTTCGCTTTTACTGCTAAACTCTTCTGTTTTAACCTGATTTTTTAGCCATTCTTCATTAGGAGCAGTTAATGATATACTTTGTCGTGTCATAATAATAAAAATTATTTTGGTGTAAATTTACACCAAAATTTCGAAAATAGGAAAAGATTCGGTTAAAAAAACTTGAATACAAAAACCGCCTTAGCTTTTACGTGCAAAAAAAGGTATCAACTCCATGGGAGGTTTGATATATTATTGATAATTATAAATGCAGTAGTAACAAAATAATTCTAGCTGTGTGGATTGATGTGCTGATGGTAATGGTGATTTCACTCAAAAAAATAAAATAATTGCCAAGTTATTTATCTGTTATTAGAAGTAAACTTACTTTTCCTAAATATGGCAGAAGTTTGTGGATTCTCTTTTCATGAACATCAGCTCTTTGCAAACTAGCGTAATTGGATTTGCTAACTTTGTTTAAAAATCCGAATTAAACCATTTTAAATAAAAGCAGTCTTATTAAAATAATCTTAAAATGTATAAAAAATGAAGACCCCAATTTTATTTGTTATCTCTTTTTTTCTATTATTGTCCTGCTCAAAAAATGACGCAGATGATTCAAATCAAGATTCTGCATATATAGATGATGATCTGGCAGGACCTATCTCCAGACCAAAAACAGGATATGGTTCGGACGGCAATTATCAGGTAGCAAAAATTAGTTTTCCAAGCCCATTATACAACGGGAAAAATGTTGAAATATTTTATCCAAAAGATATTACTTCACCAAAACCTGTCATTTTTTATTCGCATCCTTACGGAGGTGAAGAAAGTGCATATAATATAGGTCTGTATGAGTTTATTGCAAAGAAAGGATATGTGGTAGTATTTGCTCCATATCCAACCACGGGTGTAACGGTCGATGAACGATACGAGACACTATGGGAAAGTTTCAAAAAAGCTGCTACAGATTATCCTGCTATAATTGATACAAGAAAAGTAGGCTTCATGGGGCATTCCTTTGGTGGGGGAGCTTCTTTTGCTTTGGCTCATCGAGGATTTATTGATGAAGGCTGGGGGCAGAACGGACGTTTTATTTTTGCAATGGCACAATGGTATTCTTACCAAATTACGCAGGAGGAATTAGAAAGTTTCCCGGAAAACACAAAATTAATAACCCAGGTCTATAATGATGATGTAACAAATGATCATAGGCTGGCAATTGATATTTTTAAAAATATAAATATTCCAAACTCTGAAAAAGATTTTATTTTAATAAAAAAATCAATTTTATCAACTTTTACTTACACAGCTGAACATAATCTTCCCAATACGCAAAGTTCGTATGATGCCTATGACTATTATTGCATTTACAGATTACTTGATGCCATGATTGATTATAGTTTTAATGGAAATTTGACTGCTAAAAATACAGCCCTTGGCAATGGTTCTAAAGAGCAGGTAACAATGCCGAGCTATAATGGGCAGGCATTATCTCCATTGGAAGTAACCGATAATCCTTCTCCATTATATCCACAGAGCAAATATTCTTTCCAGTGCGGTGCATTAAATAATCCCCGAATTACAAATTGTAATTAAAGATAAGAATACCGTATTTTTTGTTTCACTTTTCTGTTCCTGGATCTGGTTAAAATAATAAGACCGCTAAATAATAAAGTAAGTATTATTATTTAGCGGTCCTATCGCTGTTGTTTATTTTGTAGTATTAATTTTCACCTGCTTTATTCCGATATTAAAGCCTAAAGTAAAGGTTCTTCCCGTATTTTTCATGCTGTTAAAATTAGCAGGAATAAAATTAGCTGCCATTTAGAAATTTTAGGCAATATATCCTTCATTTTTTACTACATCCGATAGATACTGCCTAAGCTTTTAGTAGCAAAAAAGGTATCAACTCCATCCATAACTGGAAATTAAATGCGCCAAAAATATTTTTAAAAACCGCCTTAACTTTTTGTGGCAGAAAAGGTATCGCTTCCTATTAATAATTTCTACGATAATTGCCTCAAATTAAAAAGAGGCTCCCCAAAGTCTCTTTTATATTAATAATTCCTATTTTATTGTCATCAACATTTTGGATACACTATAAGATCTCCATTGTCTTTATCATAATTTTACTTTTAGGGTATTAATAGTGAATTAGTAGAATAAAATGCCTAAGTTTTAGTTTATGCCAACTATTAGATCTTCTATCACTTGTATTTTATATTAATGCTAATAATATCCGAAGTCATATTAGTAGTTCTGGTATAATGTCCGTAACGTAGTTCTAATGTATTCCAGTGTTTAAGTCCAAAGATTCCGTTTAGAGGTGTAAATTTCATTCCCATTCCAAAAAAACTGCTGTCAAACTTAGATAAATCATAATTGCTGGTATAGTATTCATCAGCTGCAGTATGTTCTCCGTATGGTTTAAAATACTTTGTTCCTGTCTGGGTATAATATCTGTAAAACGGACTCACTGAAAATGCCTGGGTTAATTTCACAGGAATTTCAAGATCCGCGGTATGCGCTTTTAAACTCCAATCATCAGTATAATATCTGTAATAGGCACGAATAATTAGATTGTCTCCTAAGAAATAACTGGCTCTGATTCCCAATGGAATTTTGAATCTGGTATCGGGCATTTTTTCCTGATGCACAGACCTGTCTGCGAAATATACTCTATGAAAAGGAAGGCTTAAATATCCATTTTGGCTGATTATATCGCCTAAAAGCATTATCTGAAGGTTCTTGTTTACCACCTGCGAGTAGCTTAAAGTTCCTGCAAAAGTATTACGGTTCGCGCTGCCGTAGCCTTCCTGGCCTGGAGGACGGAGCTCGACGGGTTCAATTAATTTTAACTGATCGATAAAGGTCTGAAATTTAGCCGTAAATTCTCCGTTTCTGTCTTTTGTTTTTTGTGAGAAGCTGATGTTTCCTCCAAAAGACTGATAATCAAACTCGGTTGATGATGAAACCCCAATACCCAATGTTCTCCCTTTTTCTTCATTCTCTCTCCAATAAGTCAACGAAGGATAGAAGCGGTTGTCCGAAGAGGATGCAGATGAATTGGCGCTCAAATCAATCATATCTGATGATGCTGAGGTATAATGATCTATACCGGCTTCAATATCAAAAGTATGCTTAATTCCTGTTTCTCCATATTTTACTAATTTAACATCAATGGTATTGGCTATATCCGTGAGATGTTCAGAACCAATGCCGCCAGTAACGGCAGAATTGTTTCCATCCTGTTTATAATAGCTGGAAACCAGATTTACTTCTTCCAGTTTTAATTTTTTGCTTTTATAACTGGTAGAATCAGTAGGAACGTTTTGTGCTCTTGCCTGAAATAGTGCCAATAAAGCAAATCCTGTAATGAATATTCTTTTCATTTTTTGATCTTATGAAAGTTAGTTGCAGCCGCAGCCCCCGCCGCTTTTTCCTGAATTGGCTCCGGAAGCTCCCTCGCGGTAGGATTGGAAACTGAGTTCTGTTTTTTCGATTTTCCTGTTCGAAAGCACCATTTCAGAATCGTTTATTTTTCCTTTCTGGTATTCTTTTACCGATGTGCAGGAGGTGAGCAGAATGCCGGTAAAAGCAATGCTGCAGCATAGTGCGAGCGCTTTTTGTTTTGGCTTTTTCATTTCAGGTTGATGTTTTTTGAAGTGTAAATTTTGTTGTTATCGTCTATTATTATGCAATATAGATCTGGTATCTGATCTATTAAAAACAAGCCTGCCTTAATTCCCATAACCGCTATTGGGGTTGCCATTGCATCTGCAAATTCTGCGTTTGAAGCAATAATGGTCACGCTTTTTATTCCGGTTATTGGCAGTCCTGTTTTTGGGTCAATGGTATGCGAATATTTTTTGCTATTAATGGTTACGAACTTTTCATAGTTGCCAGAGGTTGCTACCGCTTTATTGGATATTTCCATATACGAAAAAGCACCATTTGGAGCATCAGGATCTGCCACGCCAATGGTCCATTTTTTTCCATCAGGCTGCAGTCCCCATGCAGATAAATCTCCGCTGGCATTTATTATGCCGCTTTGAACATTTTGTTTTAAAAGGATCTGTTTGGCCATTTCAGCGGCATAACCCTTTCCAATACCTCCAAAACCAATCCGCATTCCTTTTTGTTTTAAAAATACAGTTGAGTTTTCTTTGTCCAGAATGATATTTCTGTAATCAATAAGATGCACCATTTTTTTTGCTGTCAGTGCATCAGGAAGTGTGGTCATTGTTTTGTCAAAATTCCAAAGACTTTTGTCGATACTTCCGTAAGAGATATCAAATGCACCTTGTGTGATTTTCGAAATTCCAATGGATCTTTCGATAAGATTAAAAACTTCCAGATCTACTTTTACAGGCTGAATTCCTGCATTATCATTAATCAGATTGGTTTGGCTATCTGCGCTATAAGTAGTCAGCAGCTTTTCAATCCGCCTGATTTCTTCAATAGCAAGATTAATATTCTCATTTCCTTTTTTCTCATTTTCATCTACAACTGTAATGGTGAAGTTGTTTCCCATGAGCTTTAGGGATTGTGAATATTTTTGCTTTTTGGATATGTTATTTTCGGCTTTCACAGATCGCTTTTATTTCGGCAGTCCATTGTTCAGGTGAGGTTTCAGGTTTTCCGTGCCAAGTTTTGAGTACTTTGCCATCAGCATCCAGAAGAAGCGTTAAAGGGAAACTGCCTTCTTTATTATATATTTCAGCTAATGCTTCATTACGCTTAACCTGTTCGGGTGTTCCGATGTTTTTCTTTTTTCTTGGAAAATCAGCATTAACCAATACTAAATTTTCATTTGCCATAGCTGTGAATGTTTGACTTTCGAGATAGTCTCTGCGCGTTACGATGCAGGGTCCGCACCAGTCTGAACCAGAGAAGTTCAATAGAATTAATTCGTGCTTTTCCTTTGCAATTTTTTTTGCATTATTAAAGTCAGTTTCCCAATTTATAGGAAGCACTGTTAACATCAGGAATAATGTAATTAGCTTCATTTTGGCGTTTGTTTTTAGATATATACGAAATAACGAATTCGAAGGGATCTTATTTTTTTTTATCGCTTAAGATTTGATTAATTTTTTCAAGTTTTATACTTCTGTTTTTCTAGAATAAATTGCTTGAAATTCAGAACGATATTTTTGTTTTTCTTGTGTTGGCAATAGTCAAATTGATTCTTCAAGTTCATTTTAAAAGTACGTTCTGGCATTTAATTTCAAAATGTTTTTAATCACTTTTTAAATTGATTGGGATCATTTTTAATTCTGCTTTATTACTTCAAATTTGCTTAATGATCCAGGTCTTAAAATGCCGTGGAATTTAGTTTCTGTAAAATTTAAAATTTTTGCCATGAAAAAAGATAATGATGTTTTACGCAAAGAAGCAGTAGAGGCTATCAAATGGGAGCCGCTATTACGCTCAAATGAAATTGATGTTACTGTTCAAGACGGTATTGTTACCCTTGGCGGAACAGTGGATAATTACACACAAAAAAAAGAGGCGAAGCAGGCAGTTAGAAATATTGCAGGTGTAACGGGAGTAGTAGACGATATTAAAGTTGATTTATTCTTTTCTGCTATTAGAAGCGATACCGAAATTAAAGCTGCTGTTAGCAAAGCGCTGCATGAAAATTGGGCTGTGCCTGATCATAAGATTAAAGTTAGTGTGGAGAATGGATGGGTAACACTAGATGGGATTCTACATTGGAATTTTCAAAGAAAAGCGGCTGATAACGCTATTCGATATCTTGCAGGACTGAGAGGGGTGATTGACAATATGAAAATAGAAGCTGAAATAAAAGACGAAATGACAAAAGAAATAGTAGAGAAAGCCCTTCGCCTGAGCTGGATTCTTGATTTTGATAATATTAAAGTCAGGGTCGAAGGCAAAACAATATACCTCAGCGGTATTGTTGATTCTCTTTTTCAGAAAGATGAAGCAGAAAGAATTGCCTGGAATACACCTGGTGTATGTTATGTTGACAATGAGATTGTCGTAGAATTTAATTAATAGGCAAAAGGCTAATACATTAGATATGAAAAGTAATGAAGTTTTACAAAGAGAGGTGCAGCAGGCAATTAAATTAGAACCCCTGTTGCATCCAGCAGAAATTGGTGTAATAGTAAAGGAAGCAATAGTGACCCTTACAGGCAATGTGGATTCACTTGTGAAGAAAAAAGAGGCGCTGCATGCTGCCAAGAAAATAAAAGGTGTTGCCGCAATTGTAGATGAAATAAAGGTTTTTATTGAAAAATCAGCTGTAATTTCAGATCAAAAGATTGCCGAGCAGGTTGTTAATGCTTTTAATGAAAATCATATTATACCTAAAAAAGCAGTCTGCATTACAGTAGAAGACGGCTGGGTTATTCTTGAGGGAATTTTACCTTGGAGTTTTCAAAGAGATATTGCTGCGGAAATTGTTGAAAATCAAAAAGGAATAGTAGGAGTAACAAATAATATTAAACTTAAGAGAGAGACATTTCATCCTGTAGAAAAAGAGCTGCTTGAGAAAGCGCTTCAAAGACATTGGGCTCTTGATCTTGATGAAATAAATATTGAGGTTGCAGGAGCGACCGTACAGCTATCTGGAACGGTAGGCTCTATTTTACAAAAAGAAGAAGCTGAAAAAATTGCATACAAAACTCCGGGAGTAATCAAAGTGATAAACCATTTGAAAGTGAATCTGGAACAGCCTTATCTCTGCTAGGAGATTTAAAAAATGTAAGCCATGAAAAATGCAAAACCTCGTAACGATTCGTCAGAAATTCAGTTTTTAGAAGGGCCGCAATCGAGGTTAAGCGAGCTGAAGTTTATATTAGGTATTTTGTGGGAACTGATAAGATGCTTCAGAAAACTGTACACTATTGGTCCTTGTATTACTTTTTTTGGATCTGCGCGTTTTAAAGAAGATCATCCTTATTATGAATTTACAAAAAAAGCCTCCGGAGAGTTTGCTAAACTTGGTTTTACCATAATGACTGGAGGCGGACCAGGCCTTATGGAAGCTGCAAACTTGGGAGCAAAACAGGTTGGAGGAAAATCAGTAGGATGCAATATAAAACTTCCTATTGATCAGGTGCCAAATTCGTACCTTGACAAGTGGGTTGTGGCAAAACATTTTTTTATCCGAAAGATTCTTTTAGTGAAATATTCTTTTGCCTTTGTAGTCATGCCTGGCGGTTTTGGAACGCTGGACGAATATTTTGAAGCGCTTACGCTGATACAGACCGGAAAGATTAAAAACTTCCCTATTATTATATTCAATGCAGCATATCATAAAAATCTAATTGATCATATTATGCATATGAAACAGCAGGGAACAATAAACGAACTAGATTCAAAATTATTCTTGATAACAGACGATATTGAAGAGGCAAGACTTTTTATTATGGAGCATAGTATAAAACATTACGGTCTAAAACCAAAATTCAAAATTTAAATTTTTTGTATGTTTTAAAATGGTTTAAGTAAAATTCTATACTGCTGTTAAAAATTTGTAACTGCTACAGTTTTTTGTCCTTTTGTTTATGAAGATTCGTGATTACATTATGTTCCAGCATATCACTTATAATTAATCTGCCATATTCGTGTGCAAGAGCAGGAGCACTAGAAGGATTAAAAGACTGGGTCTTGGCTGAATAGACTAATTCTTGATTTGGCATTAGAAACAGGTTGCTTTCCCAAAAGTAATAAGTGTTATTTACATAATATCCGTGTTCATTTATTTTACTATATATGGCATTATAATAAACATCAAAATTATTAGTATCGGTTTCTGCAGCGTCAAACATGCTTTTGGGCGCATGATAGGTTTCTTTTTGTTTATCAAGCAATACAATTGTTAAAACAGCAATAATCCCATTTTGCTTTAACTCTTTTATTATCTGTTTTTGATCCTGGCCCTTATATGTTTCAAAATCATAAATATCGGATGAGGCGGCCGCATCGTAGCCAAGATTACACAAGTCGTCAGCCAAATGATTTTCCATTTTCTGCTGCAGTCTTTTATCAGATTCTGGTATTAAGCCAACTACTATAATGCGGCCATGCTGCAGACTAGATGCTTCTGTCGAGTGCCAGCTGCTGGTAATATTTGAACTGGAACATTGAATAAAAAAGACCGAGAATATTAAAAGACTGCTTACAAGTGGTTTCATATCGTTTTTAGAATTAGAATTAGTTTTCTATAAATAAAATTATGATTTCCAGCTCGATCAAAATATGACCATAATCACCATTTGTGAATATATTTTTTAAATATGAAAAATTGCTGATTCAATGAGTATTATATGAATATTAAACATCAAAAAGTATGAATGCAAAATTCAACATAATGGCTGCTATAACTTTACTGATATATTCCTGCCAAAATAAAAATTCGTCAAATGAGGAAGGCCTTAATTCAGATTCAATAATGAAAAGAGAAAATATTGAGCAGCAGACCCTTCGAAAATGGTTTTCATTTAATAGGGAATCAGATAGTATAATTGCATCTGCGGAGTTAACTATTAGGAAGCAAGAGAAAAATATAAGGGAAGGTGAAAATAAGACCGAAGAAAAGAGGCTGGAAGAGGCGAAATATCACCTTGAAGAATTGAAAAGAAGAGTCAGTTGTATTAAAGAATATGAAACTAGCACTGAAAGTTTTAATTCCTCAGTTGTACATCAGCTTGATTCACTGAAGCTAGATTATCTTCAGGAAAAACTTAAACTTGAAGCCGCTTTATGCAGATTGGAGGAATTTAAATCGCCTTAATCGGGTTTGCCTGCTGAAATAAATTAAAAAAACAGCTTATTGGACTTTTAATAATAACAATGAAAAAAATTGGCTGGCAAATGTAATTTATTTGCCAGCCAATTTTCATTTTCTAAAAACAAGCATAGGTGTTCTTGTATCAAAACCCTTTTCGGATGTTTTGATAGGCTGAAACAGCTGTCCAAACCAGCTTCGATCCTCTTTGGCAAACATGGTTATGATGGAGGGTTTGGCTCTCATAATATCAATTTGCAGGTGGCGAAGTAATGATACTTCGGGATTTAGCTTTTTAAAATGAAAATGCACAATATTGGATTTATATTGATGTTCTATTTCATGTAGTTTTTTATTGATTTCTTCCTCTTCGGTAAAGTAATCATAATGATAAATGGAAATCGGAGCATTAAATTCTGCAGCAAACTTTTTAATTAAGGGCAATTCAATTTTTATGTCTTCAATATCAGACGGATATAAGACAGATTTTAATTGCTTCATTCTGTAATGTCTTGGGACAACAAGAACAGGAATAGGAGAATCGTGTAAAATTTTGCTGGTATGGCTGCCTAATAGCTTATTGGCCAGACCACCGCCTCTGGTGCTCATGCAAATATAATCGGCTCTGATTCTTTTTGCACAGTCCAGAATAGCTTCATTTACACCCAGCTTATTTTCGACTATATAATTAATCTTTTCTGGTTGTTTATGGGTTTGCCTGTACAGAGTATGTATAAATCTTTTTAAGCTTTGTTCTTGCATTTTAGTGTCAGGTTCCGGAAGGCCAACAAAAGTAACAGCTGAAAAAGGGTCAACGATAAATGAACTGTTTACATAAAGAAATGTAAGTTCGTAACCTGCTTGTGCAGCAAGCTGTATGGCAAAGCGTACTGCCGGTTTGGAATTATAGGATAAGTCTGTTGTGACAAGTATTTTTTTCATGTTTTCTAATGATTAATGCTGTTAATTGGAATCAAATTTCATTTCATTTACATATAAGTTTACTTTCTTCCATTGTCTGCTGCTAATTTTAGCGGTATCAACGTCCGTAGTCCAGTCTAATCCGGGAAATAATTTTAATCTGTTAATTACGCGTTTTTTGTATCCAAACGCAAAACGATCCCCCCGCATCTGGAATTCTATAGTTTTGTTGCGGTTGCCTAGGTTTTGGTAAAGAACGGTCTGCGTTTTCCAGTCGCCGCCCCAAGTCAGGAAAGATTGGATGAAGCACAGGCAACCAACAATCAAAATTGTCAGCAATCTTGATTTCGCTGTTTGCAATTTTCCAAAAAGCCGTCCTGCAATAAAAATAAATGAAATTGCAGCTGCCAGCAATATTAGAAAATGTACAATCGAATTATTAATGTATAAAGCTGTATACCGATTTAAAAAAAGCAATAGAGATGTAATTGCGAATGCGATATTAATCATCAAAGTTTTCATTGTATCTCGTATTAACTGAATAATGCCATTAAATTAATCGCTATCGTTTGATTTAGATTCCTCATCAAAAATATTGGAGAGGCTGTTTAAATCTTTCTCATAGGTTTTTTTATCTTTTCTATTTAGTCTGAAAATGTAAATCATCATAATGAGTACGACAGCACCTGTAACAGACAGTATAATCCAGCTTGGTTCCATAATATTTGATTTGTAAATTAATTTTTCCTTTTAGTCAGATTCTAAAAATTATGCATTGTATGCAAATTTTTCAAAGAGAGAGAGAGAGTGTGTGTGTTCTCTCTTTTTTATTACAATACTGGAGTATATTTATGTTCTATAGCCAGCTGATTGTCAACAGCCCAGATGCCAGGAGTTTTCCAGACTATTTTTTCTGCCAGATCTTTTTGATAAATGGAAGATACACTACCAGTCAAGGTGACTTTTGTGCCATCTACCTTAATCAGAATATTTTCAGAATGTAAGGTCCAGTTGCTGGACAGGGCTTTTTTTATACTGTGTTTCTCAATCTCGTTTTGTATTTCCGCTTTAATTTTGATGTGATTTTTCACACCTTTAACACCAGAAAGATGCCCAATAGATTTTTCAGCTGCTTCTTTTTGATAGTTCCAAGTGACATGTCCTTCAAGTGTGACCCATCCTTTCTCCACCTTAACCTGAATGTTTTCCTGAGGAACATTCCAGCTATCAGTTAAAGCTTTTAAGGCATCGCTGGCAATATCCTCATCTGTTCTTTCGTTGCTGGAATACTTTATTTCAATTTCCTCGACAACAGCTTTTACTCCATCAACATTTTTGGTGGCATTTTCAGCTTCAATTTTTTTATAGTAAGCATCGACTGTTCCCATCAGCGTCACAATTCCATCTTTAGCGGTTACGCCAATTTCTGCCGCATGCAGCTGTGGCTCCCATTTTATGGCGTTTTGCACGTCTCTTTGTAATTCTTCATTTGTTTTCATTATAATGTTATTTAGAGAGTTAGATAATTTAAATTTTCTGCTAATAAAACTCCAGTGTTTCATTATCTAAAAGAATTTGATTTTCTTTTTCACCTGGAGAATTCTCTTTCGGAATATGTATTTGCAGTAATACACGCATTTTGTCTATTTCTGCAGCAGTTTCATTTGCACAGAGCATAAACTTTCTGGCTTTTATCTGAGTATGATATTTTATGGTTGTGTTTTTTGAAAACGCTGCAATTATTAGTGGTATTATTGAGAGTATAAGTATAATTAAGCAGGCGGCTATAATTGGAACTCTGAGATAAGGCAGTCTAACAATCAGGTTAAAAAACAATAGAGTACCAAATATGAGCCCTGACAGACCAATGGCAAATAATCCGGTAATACTCCATTTTTCCATTTTGTCATAAATATTTTGATAGCCTAAAACATTTTGTTCTGTGTAACATTCCATCCCTATAATAGAGAGTTTTGTAATATCATAACCATTTTTTTTGAGTGTTTTTATGGCCTCCTCAGTCTGTTGCTGTGTTTGAAACTGAGCAATAAAAAGTTTTTGATTTTTCATGGTTTTTTGTTTTTTAGTAAGTAATGCGAACTAGTATTCGAAGAACTGTTTTACAATTTTTAAACTGTTAAAAATGCCCTTTGAGTAGTTTATTTTATTTAGTAAAAGTGCATAAAAACATTAAAAAGTAAAATGATCTTAGTCATTCACGAAACTATTTTCTGTTTAAATTATTTAATGTCTGGTAGTGGAAAATGTGATTAGAATCATTTTTTAAAGTATGCTAATAGTTTAATTTAGTAGAACACATGCCTCTAAAAGAACTACATATAACAGGAAAAAAAGTAAAATGGAAGCTTCACAGGAATTTCAGGTAGATTTGCATTGGCAGGAAAATCAAAAAGCAATCTTAAGTGCTGTTATATTTAATGATGCTATAGAAGTGGCTTCGTATTCTTGTTTAAAAAAATCAGATGAAGCTGCTTGGTCTGCAGAACATTTATTTATTGCTTCTGTAGAAAGTTCTTATATGACGGGATTTTTTAGGGCTGCAAAACATAAAGGTCTTATATTTAAAAGTTATAAAAGTACAGCTCGGGCATCTATACTCATCTCTGATGAATTTTCAGAGATAACAGATATTGTAATTAGACCAGTAGTTGTGATCACGGAAAGGGATAAGATTAATAGAGCTTTGAAAATATTGTCAATCTGCAGGGATCACAGTGTAGTTTTAAAGGCTTTAAAAGTGAGGCTGCATATATTTCCGTCAGTTATAATATCTTAATGCATTTTAATGATAATTTTTCGGATCTTTATGTAGAATACTGCATTCCAGCCTAATTTTATTTCAAGATACTATGAATACTGACGAAAAGGAATTAAAAGGATTAAGTTTTAATGAGGTAATTGATTTAAGAAAAAAAATTGGAACCAATACTTATAATCATAAAAAAGAGAACAGGTTTTTAGTTTTTTTTAAAAGTATATTTGGAGAACCAATGGTTCTTTTATTACTAGTGGCTTCAGTAATTTATTTCATTAATAAACAATACAGTGACGCTGTATTTCTTTCAGCTTCAATTTTATTAATTGTTGCCATTTCACTGTATCAGGAAAAAAGAAGCCAGAATGCTCTGGCAAAGCTTCAGGAATTTACACAGCCTTTATGTAAAGTGATTAGAGAAGGGCAGCAGCAAAATATCAAAACACAGGATATTGTGGTGGGAGATTTTGTAATTGTCGAAGAAGGCGGTTTGGTTCCAGCTGACGGAATTATTTTACGATCTAATGATTTTTCTGTAAATGAATCAATACTGACAGGTGAATCTATGGCTGTTTTTAAGGATTCGGAAAAGGAAGATAATAAAGTTTTTTCAGGAACCAATGTGGCCAGTGGTCTTGCAATAGTAAAAATAACAGAAATAGGAAACCAGACAAGACTGGGTAAAATAGGAAGCAGTTTGGAAGCTATTGCCGAAGAGAAAACACCATTGGAGCTTCAAATTGGAAATTTTGTAAAAAAAATGGTTTTTGCCGGGGCACTAGTTTTTATTTTGGTATGGAGTATTAATTATTCCAAAATAGGCAATGTTTTAGAAAGCCTTTTGATGGCACTAACTCTGGCTATGAGTATCTTGCCAGAAGAAATTCCGGTTGCTTTTACGACATTCATGGCATTAGGAGCCCGCAGGCTTATGAAAATGGGTATTGTTGTCAAACAAATGAAAACGGTTGAAACCTTAGGCAGTGCCACAGTGATATGTACCGATAAGACCGGTACCATTACGCAGAATAAAATGGAACTAGCCAAACTTTATCTGCCTTCAGGTTCAGAAGTTAATGCTGATACTTTTACGCAATTAAAAGAAACAGAAGAACTGGTTGATACTGCCATGTGGGCAAGCGAACCCATCGCTTTTGATCCTATGGAAACAGCGCTTCACAACAGTTATAAAAAATTTACCAACAAGGATAGGAGAGCCGCTTTTAAAATGATTCATGAATATCCTTTGTCAGGCAAACCGCCTATGATGACCCATATTTTTGAGGATGAATCTGCTAATCGAATTATTGCGGCAAAAGGAGCGCCAGAAGCTATATTAGAAGTGTGCCATCTTAAAGCTGAAGAAAAAGAAAGGGTAACGGCTGCGATGAATAAACTGACCGAGAAAGGTTATAGAGTGCTTGGCGTTGCGGTAGGAAATTGGCAGGGGAATAATTATCCGGAAACCCAACAGGAAATTCCATTTGCATTTAAAGGTTTGGTTGCTTTTTATGATCCTCCAAAAGAGAATATTAACGAGGTTTTGCAATCATTTTATACAGCCGGCATAGCAGTAAAAATTATTACAGGAGACAATGCAAAAACCACTAATGCAATTGCACAGCAAATCGGTTTTAGAGGAGGGGATAAGACTATTACTGGGGATGAGCTTATGAGGATGAGTGATGCTGAACTTCAGAATAAGGTAATGGATATTAACATTTTTAGCAGAATGTTTCCTGATGCCAAACTGCGAATCGTAAACGCTCTGAAAGCAAACGGACAGATTGTTGCCATGACAGGAGACGGCGTAAATGATGGCCCTTCGCTCAAGGCGGCACATATAGGCATTGCAATGGGAAAAAAGGGAACTTCAATAGCAAAAGATGCCGCTTCGCTAATTCTGGCAGACGATGACCTTTCTAAAATGGTTGATGCTGTTGCTATGGGAAGAAAAATCTATACAAATCTAAAAAAGGCAATTCAGTATATTATTTCCATACATATTCCTATAATCCTGATTGTATTTCTGCCGCTTGCACTGGGATGGATTTATCCCAATATATTCAGTCCGCTTCATGTCATTCTGCTGGAACTTATCATGGGGCCAACCTGCTCTATAATTTATGAAAATGAACCTGCAGAAGCAGATACAATGCAGAGAGGGCCAAGGTCTCTAACAGCAACATTTTTTAATGCAAAAGAACTTGTTGTGAGTATTCTTCAGGGTATTGCTATAACTTTAGGTCTGCTGTTTATCTATCAATGGTCGATTCATAATCAGGGAGATGAAGACAGAACCCGAAGCATGGTTTTTCTCACGTTAATTACCGCTAACATCGTTCTCACTTTGGTCAATCGATCTTTTTATTATTCAATCTGGGTTACCCTGCTGTATAAAAACAAACTGGTTGCTATGATAATAAGTATTACAGTGCTTTTAACGATAGTATTATTTGCCGTACCTTTTCTACGTTCTCTGTTTAGTTTTGAATTGATTACTTTCTACCAGCTGGTTCTATGTTTTTTAGTGGGTTCAGTATCTGTTTTATGGTTTGAGGGAATAAAATATCTTAGAAGGAATAAATAATGATTTCTAAATTTCTATTTCACTACCCATAAACGGAACAGTGCATTTAAATCCATATTTATCCTGGATTTTAATTCTTAGTTCTTCTGCCGGAAGGTTTTCTCCGTGAACTAAATAAATGCATTTTGGATTGTTTTTAAGAGCAGAAAGCCAGTTTACTAAATCTTCCTGATCGCCATGTGCAGACAGCCCTTCAATTTGTACAATTTTAGCTTGTACTGGATAATATTGTCCATAAATTTTAATTTCATCAGCTCCATCAAGAAGCTTTCTTCCGCGAGTGCCTTCTGCCTGATAGCCCACAATTATGACAGTGGTTTTTTCAAGACCTATATATTTTTCAAAATAAGACAGCACGCGGCCGCCAGTAACCATGCCGCTTGCGGCAATAATTACTTTTGGCTGAGGATCTTCAATAATGCGCATGGTCTGATCGAATTCAGAAACAATTCTGAACATTTTGAACATTTCATGGCAATCATTGGCAGACAGTTTATGCCACTGCATATTTTCCACAAAAACATCAAGTACGCTGGCACCCATAGGAGTGTCAAGT
>Ga0160475_100085_pt1 | contig 107399 bp, 112 predicted proteins | sample HID1975M_E11MG_FD_108254 | JGI IMG/M metagenome (GOLD analysis project Ga0160475, IMG submission 108254) | Enriched soil microbial communities from UW Madison campus, WI, USA - HID1975M_E11 MG | ecosystem: Environmental > Terrestrial > Soil > Unclassified | place: USA: Madison, Wisconsin... | reverse complement strand
TGCACCGAGGCCGGCTGCGAGCTGATCGGCGGCGAAACCGCTGAAATGCCCGACATGTACGCCCCGGGCGAGTACGACCTGGCCGGCTTCACCGTGGCCGGGGTCGAGAAGAGCGAGCTGAAGGACGGCGCCAGCGTGGCCGCCGGCGACGTGCTGATCGGCATCGCCTCCTCCGGCCCGCACTCCAACGGGTACTCGCTGGTGCGCCGCATCTACGACCGCGCCGGTCAGCCGGCCGACCTGGAGCTGGAGGGCGGGGTCAAGCTGGTTGATGCCCTGATGGCCCCGACCCGCCTGTACGTCAAGCCGATCCTGGCGCTGCTGAAGGACCACGGCGCGGCCATCCACGGCATGGCCCACATCACCGGCGGCGGCCTCACCGAGAACATCATCCGCGTGGTGCCCGAGGGCCTGGGCCTGGACATCCAGGCCGACGCCTGGACCCTGCCGCCGGTGTTCCAGTGGCTGCAGAAGGAAGGCGCGGTGGCCGACAGCGAAATGTGGCGCACCTTCAACTGCGGCATCGGCTTCGTGCTGATCGTGGCCGCCGACCAGGTCGAGGCGGTGGCCGCAGCGGTCAGCGCACAGGGCCTGGAGCACTGGACCATCGGCGCGGTCACCGTCGCCGACGGTGCCGAGCGCGTCAAGATCGGTTGATCACGCCCATGGAGCCCCGCATGGATGCCACTGCTCCACCGCCGCTGCCGTCCCGCGGGCCAGCGGGATCGCCGCGCGGCGGCCAGGACGACGCCGCGCAGCTGCAGCTGTTGTCGGTGCTGCACTACGTGATGGCCGGGTTCACCGCGCTGTTTTCGCTGTTCCCGGTGATCTACCTGGTGCTCGGCATCGCGGTGCTCAGCGGGGCCATGCCGGTGGACAGCAGCACGGCGTCGTCGCCGGGCGAGGTCCAGCTGATGGGCTGGGTGTTCACCGGCCTGGGCACGGTGTTCTTCCTGGGCATGCTCGCCACGGCCGGCCTGGTGGGCTACGCCGGGCGCTGCCTGGCGCGTGAGCAGCGCCACACGCTGTGCATGGTCGCCGCCGGGGTCTGCTGCATGTTCATGCCGCTGGGCACCATCCTCGGCGTGTTCACCCTGGTCACCCTGACCCGCACGTCGGTGCGTGAGCGCTTCGCGCACGGCGCCGCCCTGCCCCCTTCCACGCACTGACCTTCCGGCTGACGCGCATGAACCACCGTGGCCGCAGTGCCCGTTCGTTTTCGATGGCCAAGAAGGTCGCGCTTGCCGGTGTGCTGGCCATCTTCGCGGCCAGCTGGATCCAGCCACTGTGGCCGCTGGAGCAGACCCTGCACAGCTCGCTGACCGTGATCGGTCTGGTGGCGCTGTGGTGGGTGGACCGCCGCTGGGGGCTGGGCAACGGCGCGTTCGCCGCGATCTGCGGCTTCATCGCCATCCACTGCATCGCCGCGCGCTGGCTGTATTCCAACGTGCCCTACGACGCGTGGCTGCAGGCCGCGCTGCACTGGTCGCCGAACGCCGCCTTCGGCTGGCAACGCAACCACTTCGACCGGCTCATCCATTTCCTGTACGGCGTCTGCTTCACCCCGGCGCTGCTGCAACTGGCGCGCCACGCGTGGCCGGCGCTGCGCATCGGCCAGGCCTTCACCCTGGCAGTGATGGTGGTGATGTGCTCCAGCCTGGCCTACGAATGGCTGGAATGGGGCATCGCGCTGCTGCTGTCGCCCGAAGCGGCCGAGGCCTACAACGGCCAGCAGGGCGACATGTGGGACGCGCACGCCGACATGCTGCTGGCCACGCTTGGCAGCCTGCTGGTCTGGCCGCTGGCCCAGCGGAGCACGCTGCGATGAGCGCGCCGGCACGCCTGGCGGTGCTCGCCTCGGGCCGCGGCAGCAACCTGCAGGCGATCACGAAGGCCATCGCGGCCGGCCAGCTGGACGCACAGGTGGTGGCGGTGCTGTCGGACAAGCCCGGTGCGCCGGCCCTGCAGCAGGTGGCAGCCGAACAGCGCTGGGCGCGCTCGCCGAAGGACTTCGCCGACCGTGCGGCTTTCGATACCGCACTGGGCGACGCACTGGCCGGGTTCGCCCCGGACTGGGTGGTCTGCGCCGGTTACATGCGCATCCTGGGCCAGGCCTTTGTGGAACGCTTCGACGGCCGGCTGGTCAACATCCACCCATCGCTGCTGCCGCTGTACAAGGGCCTGCACACGCACGCCCGCGCACTGGAGGCCGGTGACGCCGAGCATGGCGCCAGCGTGCATTTCGTGGTGCCCGAACTGGATGCGGGCACCGTGCTGGCGCAGGCGCGGGTACCGGTGCTGGCCGACGACACCCCCGAGACGCTGGCCCAGCGGGTGTTGGCGGTGGAGCACCCGCTGCTGATCGCCAGCCTGCAGTGGCTGGTGTCTGGCCGCGTGGCTGAACGCGAGGGACGGCTTCACCTCGACGGTCACCCCCTGTTTAGCCCCTTGCGCCTAGATTCCGCCGGTAAGCTGAACAGGTGAGCGGCGCGCACACGCGCTGCTGATCCGGACGCTGGCATCCTCCCTCTTCCCCCTTTTCCGTGCCCGCATGAACACCTCCCTGTCCAAGCCAGTGCTGCTGATTGCATCCCTGCTGTGCACCGTGGCGATCGCGCAGGCGCAGGAACCGCCTGCGGCCGCGCCAGCGCAGGCGACCCCGCCGCTGCCGGTGCCGGCGATCAGCTGGGAAGCGCCGCCGCTGGAGCCGTTCACCGCCACCTACCAGGCCTTGTACAAGGGCAAGGAGGCGGGCGACGCCATCATGAAGGTGACCCACACCGGCGGCGCGCAGTGGCGGGTGGACATGCAGGTGGTGGGCCGGCGCGGCTTTGCCAGCGTGCTTGGCCTGAACCTGGAACAGAGCACCGTGTTCGAGAAGCAGGGCGAGGTCTACGTGCCGATCAGCCAGGCCACGGTGCGCAAGGGCCTGTTCCTGGGCAAGAAGGTCAGTGGCACCTACAACTGGCAGGCCGGTACCGCGCAGTGGCTGGGCGACCTGAAGAAGGAACGCACCCAGCCGATTCCGCTGCAGCCGGGCGACCAGAGCGCCCTGCTGATCAACCTGGCGATCATGCGCGACGCCCGCCCCGGCGGGCAGATGCACTACCGCTATGTCGACGTGGGCCGGGTACGCCAGCACGACTACCAGGCCGCGCCGGACACCGAGAACGTGCAGGTCGGCGACCTGTCCTACAACGCGCTGCGGGTCCACCGGACCAACGGCGGCAATGACGAAACCATCCTCTGGATCGCCAACGGTGTCCCCACGCCGGTGCGCATCCTGCAACGCGAAGATGGGGAAGATCGGATCGATCTTCGCCTGATCGAATACCAAGGAGTCTGAACAATGAACCTGATGAACCGCCCGCTGACCTGGATCGCCGCTGGCGCACTGGCCGTGGTGAGCCTGCCGGCCATGGCGCTGCAGCCGTTCAAGGCCGATTACCAGGCCAGCTACATGGGCATGCAGGCCAACGGCACCATGACGCTGGCCAATGAAGGCAGCAACAAGTGGCGCTACAGCCTGAACGTGAAGAACCAGCTGGCCGATCTCAGCCAGAGCACCGTGTTCGAGGAGGCCAACGGCCGCCTGCGCCCGCTCAGCAGCAACGACCGTTCGGTGCTGCTGGTGAAGAAGCGCAACGTGGATGCCAACTACAACTGGTCCAGCAACCAGGCCACCTGGACCGGCGATGTGAAAGCCGACCGCCGTGGCCCGGTGGCGCTGAAGCCCGGTGACATGGATGCACTGCTGATCAACCTGGCGATCGCGCGCGACCTGGCCGCCGGCAAGCCGCTGACCTACCGCATGGTCGACGAAGGCCGGATCAAGCCGATGAGCTACAAGGTGGTCGGGCAGGAAAAGATCACCGTCGGCGGCAAGTCGTACGACGCCACGAAGGTGTCGCGCACCGACGGCAACAAGGAATTGATCGCCTGGATCGTCAAGGAATTCCCGGTTCCGGCCCGCCTGCTGCAGCGTGAGAGCGGCAAGGACGCGCTGGACCTGACCATCAAAGGCATGCATTAAACACGCGCGCGGTAGAGCCGACCGTTGGTCGGCTGCATGCACGCGCACCGGCCAACGGTCGGTGCCTGCCGATTGCGGCGTGTCGCCATGGCGGCATGGCGCCGGATGGAAAAAAGCCCGCTTGCGCGGGCTTTTTTCATTCCTTTTTGGCCTCGTCGCCAAACACCGTCTTGCAGTCCACGCGGATCTGCTCGCCGTTGCTGCGCCAGTAGAAGGTGCGGCAATGCCGGTTGCCTTCCTGCTGGTTGTTCACGCCCACCGCATAGAACGCCTGCAGCACTTCGGTGCGGCTGACAGTACCGTCGCCGTTCCAGTCCATGTCCTGCTGCTCGATGCCCTGGGTAATGGCGATGTTGGCGTACCAGGCGTAGCCCAGCCACGCCAGCACCACCAGGATCAGCACCAGCAGCGCCTTGCGGCGGCGGGTGAACGAGCCGCGCAGGATCATGCGGTCACGCGCCGGATGGTCGCGCCCAGCGAAGACAGCTTCTCTTCGATGTTCTCGTAGCCACGGTCCAGGTGGTAGATGCGGTCGATGGTGGTGTCACCTTCGGCCATCAGCCCGGCCAGGATCAGCGACGCCGAGGCGCGCAGGTCGGTGGCCATCACCGGCGCACCGCTCAGGTGTTCGGCACCGCGCACGATCGCGGTGTGGCCTTCCACCTGGATGTCCGCGCCCAGGCGCAGCAGCTCGTTGACGTGCATGAAGCGGTTTTCGAAGATCGTTTCATTGATCACGCCCACGCCATCGGCCACGCAGTTGAGCGCCATGAACTGCGCCTGCATGTCGGTCGGGAACGCCGGGTACGGCGCGGTGGTCAGGTTGACCGCGCGCGGGCGCTTGCCGTCCATGTCCAGGGTGATGCTGTCTTCGGTGGTCTCGATCTTCGCGCCGGCTTCCACCAGCTTGGACAGCACCGCGTCCATGGTGTTGGGGCGGGCGCGGTTGACCGTGACCTTGCCACCGGTCATCGCCGCGGCCACCAGGAAGGTGCCGGTTTCGATGCGGTCGGGCAGTACTTCATGACGGCCGCCGGACAGCTTCTCCACGCCCTCGATCACCAGGCGGGCGGTGCCCAGGCCTTCGATCTTCGCGCCGAGTGCGATCAGGCAGTGCGCCAGGTCGGTGACTTCCGGTTCCATCGCCGCGTTGTCCAGCACGGTGGTGCCTTCAGCCAGCACGGCCGCCATCAGCACGTTCTCGGTGCCGGTGACACTGACCATGTCGAAGGTGAAGTGCGCGCCCTTCAGGCGATTGGCCACGTGGGCCTTGATGAAGCCGTTTTCGACCGTGATCTCCGCACCCAGCGCCTGCAGGCCCTTGATGTGCTGGTCGACCGGACGCGAGCCGATGGCACAGCCGCCGGGCAGCGACACTTCGGCCGCACCGAAGCGGGCCAGCAGCGGGCCGAGCACCAGGATCGAGGCGCGCATGGTCTTGACCAGCTCGTACGGGGCCACATGCTGGTTCACCGAGCGCGGGTCGACCACGATCGCGCTGCCGCGCGACAGCGTGCCCTGGTCGATGGTGACCTTGGCCCCCAGTTCGCCGAGCAGCTTCACCGTGGTGACCACGTCGTGCAGGTGCGGCACGTTGGTGATCTCCACCGGCGCATCGGCCAGCAGGGTGGCGCACAGGATGGGGAGGACGGCGTTCTTGGCGCCGGAAATGTTCACTTCACCGTGCAGCGGCTTGCCGCCGGTCACTACGATCTTGGCCATGGAATCTACTTGAATTGAGGTAGAGCCGACCGTTGGTCGGCTGATCTAATCGGTCGGCGGATCTGATCGGTCGGCGGACTAACCCGCTTCGGCCGGGGTCACCGTCTTCAGCGCCAGCGCGTGGATCGCCCCGCCCATCAGGTCGCCCAGGGTGGCATAGACCATGCGGTGGCGCGCCAGCGGCAGCTTGCCGGCGAAGGCGTCGCAGACCACGGTGGCCTCGAAGTGCACGCCATCGTCGCCCTGCACGTCCGCGCGGGCGCCGGGCAGGCCGGTTTCGATCAGATTGCGGATGGTGTCGGCGTCCAACGGGCTTTCCTAATAAAATGAGCGCTCATTCTACTCTTCCGCGTGGCGCCCGCATGGCTGTATCGCCCCTGCTCCCCCATCCGGCCGACCCTGCGGCACTGGTCGCCAGCGGCCGCCGCGTGTTCCAGATCGAGGCCGACGCCCTGGCCGCCGTGGCCGACCGGCTTGGCGATGCGTTCAGCCAGGCCTGCCAGCTGGTCCTGCACGGCAAGGGCCGGGTGGTGGCCACCGGCATGGGCAAGTCCGGCCACGTGGCGCGCAAGATCGCCGCCACCCTGGCCTCCACCGGCACCCCGGCCTTCTATGTGCATCCCGGCGAGGCCGGTCACGGCGACCTGGGCATGATCACTGAAGACGACGTGGTGCTGGCCCTGTCCTACTCGGGCGAGTCCGACGAACTGCTGATGCTGCTGCCGGTGCTCAAGCGCCAGGGCAACCGGCTGATCGCCATGACCGGCCGGCCGCAGTCCAGCCTGGCGCAGGCCGCCGACGTCCACCTGGACGTCAGCGTGCCGGCCGAGGCCTGCCCGCTGGCGCTGGCCCCCACCTCCAGCACCACCGCCTCGCTGGCGATGGGCGATGCGCTGGCCGTGGCCCTGCTGGACGCGCGCGGCTTCACCGCCGACGACTTCGCCCGCTCGCACCCGGCCGGCAGCCTGGGCCGCCGCCTGCTGCTGCACATCACCGATGTGATGCACAGCGGCGAGGAGCTGCCGCAGGTGGACGCCGACGCCAGCCTCAGCGAGGCGCTGCTGGAAATGAGCCGCAAGCGATTGGGCATGACCGCGGTGGTGGATGCCGACCAGCGCCTGATCGGCCTGTTCACCGACGGCGACCTGCGCCGCGCGCTGGACACCGAGCTGGACGTGCGCAGCGCGAAGATCGCCGAGGTGATGACCCGCAACCCGCGCACCATCGGCGCCGACCAGCTGGCCGCGGAGGCCGCCCGGCTCATGGAAACCCACAAGATCACCGGCCTGATGGTGGTCGATGGCCAGGGAAAGCTGGTCGGCGCGCTCAATATTCATGACCTGTTGCGGGCGCGGGTGGTTTAAACCACAGTTGCCTTCCTCCATTCAGCCACGACCTGCCCCCTGCCGATGCCCTATTCCCCGCTGCCCGGTTTCCCGTCCCACCTGCATGCCGTTGCCGGCCGCATCCGGCTGGCCTGTTTCGACGTGGACGGCACGCTCACCGATGGTCGGCTTTACTACGACCGTGACGGCAACGAGAGCAAGGCGTATTACGTGCAGGACGGACTTGGCCTGAAACTGCTGCAGCAACACGGCATCCACCCGGTGCTGATCACCGCGCGCAACAGCCTGTCGGCACAGAAGCGTGGCGCCGACCTGGGCATCGACACCCAGATCGCGGTGGGCGACAAGCTGGCCAGCGTCCGCGCGCTGTGCGACACCCACGGCATCGGCCTGGACCAGGTGGCCTTCATGGGCGACGACCTGCCCGACCTCGCCCCGCTGTGCGCGGTGGGCCTGGCGGTGGCACCGGCCAATGCGCATCCCTGGATTGCCGAGCGCGTGCACTGGCAGACCCGCAGCGATGGCGGCCGCGGCGCAGCGCGCGAGCTGTGCGACGTGCTGCTGGCCGCGCAGGGCCACGTGGACGCGGTACTGGCGAGGTTCGGCGCATGAACTGGCGTACCGTCCTGGGGGGCCTGCTGCTGGTGGCTGCCGTGCTCAGCGGCTGGTCGCTGCTGCGCCACCGCGACAAGCCGGCCGCGCAGGTCACCGACGACGGCAGCAAGGATTACGTGCTGCACGACTTCCAGATCATCGCGCTGGATGAGCAGGGCAAGGAATCCACCACCCTGCGCGCGCCGCTGCTGGAACGGTCGCGCAACGACGAAACGATGAGCATCACCACCCCGCTGTTCCTGCTGCCCGACCAGGACGGCAACCACTGGGAACTGCGCAGCGACACCGGCTGGGTGAGCGCCAAGGGCGACCAGCTCAAGCTCACCGGCAACGTGAGCGGCGACAGCCCCAAGGTGGCCAGCGTGCCGCCGACCACCTTCCGTACCGACCACCTGGATGTGTTCCCCAAGGAAAACCGCGCAAAGACCGATGCGCTGGTGACCATGACCCGGCCGGGCATGACCCAGTCCGGCGTGGGGTTCGAGCTGGATTCCAAGAACAAGACCTATCATTTCCTGAGCCAGTCCAAGGGCCGCTACACGCCCCAACGCTGAGCCGGTGCAGCGCAGGCGACGTCCCCTGGACCGGCGCCGCTGCATCGCAGCCCCACCCGCCGGCCAGGCGCCTGCCTGGCCAACGCCCCTTTTACCGTGACCTCCCCGGCCACGCCCCTTCTCCGGCAGGACAGACTCCCTTCATGAAGATCCTATTTGCAGCCGCCTGCGCGATCAGTCTTCTGGTCCCCACCTTCGCCGCCAGTGCGAAGTCCACCGACCGCAACCAGGACATGACCATCGACGCCGGCGCCCAGTCGGGCACCCTGGTCGGCGATGGCAAGACCACCCTGTCCCAGGGCGTGGTGATCACCCAGGGCACGCTGGACCTGCGTTCGTCCGACGCCGAGATCTACATGAAGGACGGCGAGGCGGTGCGCGCGGTGTTCACCGGCAAGCAGGCCAAGCTCAAGCAGCAGCTCGATGACGGCAGCTGGATGGACGCCAGCGCCGACCGCATCGACTACGACATCAAGGCCGAGGTGCTGACCATGACCGGCAACTACCACGTCAAGAGCGCGCGTGGCACCAACGCCGGCCAGAAGATGACCTACAACACCCGCACCGGCGAAATGAACAGCGGCGGCGACGGCACCCGCGTGCGCACCGTGATTCCGCCCAAGAACAAGACCGCTGCCCCCGCCGCGGCCACCCCGGCCGCCAAGACCACCGTCCCCACTGCCGGGAGCAAGAAGTAATGCTCGTCGCCAAAGGCCTGCGCAAGCGCTACAAGCAGCGCGAAGTGGTCAAGGACTTCGGTCTGACCCTGGAAGCCGGTGAAGTGGTGGGCCTGCTGGGCCCCAACGGTGCCGGCAAGACCACCTGCTTCTACATGATCGTCGGCCTGGTCGAAACCGACGCCGGCAGCATCGTGCTGGACGGAAAGGACATCACCGGCGACCCGATGTACACCCGGGCCAAGCAGGGCGTGGGTTACCTGCCGCAGGAACCGTCCGTGTTCCGCAAGCTGACCGTGGCCGACAACATCCGGCTGGTGCTGGAGCTGCGCGAGGACCTGGACAAGGCCGGCCGCGAGGCCGAGCTGAATTCGCTGCTGGACGAGCTGCAGATCGGCCACGTGGCCGACCAGCTGGGCGCCAGCCTGTCCGGCGGTGAGCGCCGTCGCTGCGAGATCGCCCGCGCGCTGGCCGCCCGGCCGCGCCTGATCCTGCTCGATGAACCCTTCGCCGGCGTGGACCCGATCTCGGTCGGCGAGATCCAGCGCATCGTCACCCACCTCAAGCAGCGCGGCATCGGGGTACTGATCACCGACCACAATGTGCGGGAAACCTTGGGAATCTGCGACCGCGCGTATATCCTCAACGAAGGCAGCGTACTGGCGCAGGGGGCACCAGAGGCGATTCTGGCCAACGCCGATGTCCGTCGCGTCTACCTTGGAGAGACCTTCAAGCTCTGACGCCCGGCCGCTGCGGCGCCTTCCCTTCGTTCGGCACAGGCATGAAAGCACGGCTGCAGACATCGCTGGGACAACAACTGGTCATGACGCCGCAGCTGCGTCAGGCGATCAAGCTGTTGCAGATGTCCAGCGCCGAGCTGGAGCTGGAAATCGCCGAGGCGGTGGAAACCAACCCCCTGCTGGACTGGGCCGAGAACGCCGAGCCCGCCCTGGACGTGGCGCCCAGCGACGACGAGCGCCCGCCCACGCCCACCGACACCCACAGCGACGGCGAGCACCAGGCCTCGGCCAGTGAAGACTGGGCACCGGGTGAAGGCGATTGGAGCAGCGGCAACAGCGGCGGCTCGTTCGACGATGACGACAACGGCAGCGCCGCCGAGCGCGTGGCCGACACCGACAGCCTGGTCGACCACCTGCTCTGGCAGCTGCACCTGTCGCACCTGTCCACCCGCGACCGCAGCATCGGCGCGGCACTGATCGACGCGTTCGAGGACGATGGCTACCTGCGCGAGCCGTTGTCGGCCATCGCCGAGACCCTGCTGCCGGCCATTCATGCCGATGACGCCGAGATCCTCACGGTGCTGCACCAGATCCAGCGCTTCGACCCGATCGGGGTGGGCGCGCGCACGCTGGGGGAATGCCTGCGGCTGCAGCTGGACGTACTGTGCCCCGACACCCCCGGCCTGGCCCTGGCCCGGCGCATCGCCGACGGCCCGCTGGAACGCCTGCCGCGCAGTGGCGTGGCCGGGTTGGCGCACGAACTGCGTGAACCGGTGGCCGAGGTGGACGTGGCCGTGCAGCTGCTGCGCACGCTGGACCCGCGCCCGGGCGCCCAGATCGGCGAACTGGCCCACGACAGCTACGTGGTGCCCGACTGCGTGGTCTGGCGCCAGAACGGGGTCTGGCGCGCCGCGCTGGCCGGCCATGCCGGGCCCAAGGTGGTCATCCACCGCGGCTACGAACAGATGATCCGCCGCTGCGGCGAGGCCGACGCCGGCTACCTGCGCGCGCACCTGCAGGAGGCGCGCTGGCTGCTCAAGGGCCTGGAGGCACGCGGGGAAACCCTGCTGCGGGTGATGCGCAGCCTGCTGCAGCAGCAGGCCGCGTTCCTGGAGTTCGGCGAACAGGCGCTGCGCCCGCTCACCCTGCGCGAGGTGGCGGCCGAACTGGGCCTGCACGAATCGACCATTTCCCGGGCGATCGCGCGCAAGTACGTGCGCACCCCGCGCGGCACCCTGGCGCTGCGCAGCTTCTTCGCCTCGGGCATCGACACCGACAGTGGCGGTGAAGCGTCCAGCACCGCCATCCAGGCGATGATCCGGCGCCTGATCGACGACGAGAACCCGCGCAAGCCGCTTTCTGACGCCAAGCTGGCTGACCTGCTCAAGAGCTCGGGAATACCGGTAGCGCGCCGCACCGTGGCGAAGTATCGTGAGGCCATGAACATTTCCGCCTCGCACGAAAGGGTACGAATCGCCTGACGCACCGCGCCCGGCGGAAAGGTTCATTGGCTCATCCGAACAAAGGAGAAACCCGATGCGCATCGAGACGTTTGGCAAAGACGTAGAAGTCACCCCGGCCCTGCACGAGTACGTGGAAACCAAGCTGCAGCGCCTGGGCAAGCACTTCGACCAGCACTGCGAGGTGCGGGTCACCCTGGAGCTGCGCAAGAACGAACACCACGTCGATGCCAGTGCCAACGTCCCCGGCCAGACCCTGCACGCCGAGGCTGGCGGTCAGACCATGTATGCCGCGATCGATATCCTGGCCGACAAGCTGGACCGCCTTGTGATCAAGCACAAGGAGAAAAAACAGCAGCACGCGCCGCTGCCAGTGGGCGACAATGACGACTGACGTCTTCGTTCTTCCCCTGACATGCCCTTGACTGATCTCCTGGCGGCCGTGCGCACGCAAGTGTTGCCGGCCGCCGATCGCGACAGCGTCCTGCATGCCGCCGCCCGGCTGCTGGCCTGCCGCGAAGCCAATGCCGACCTGATCTACCAGAACCTGTGCCAGCGCGAGCAGCTGGGCAGTACGGCGATCGGCCATGGCATCGCCATTCCACACGGCCGCGCGCCGCTGCTGGAGCGCCCACGCGGTGCCCTGCTGCGACTGGAAAGCCCGGTGGAGTTCGGCGGCGATGAACCGGTCGACCTGGTGTTCGCCATTGCCGTCCCCGCCCATTACACCCATCAACACCTGATGCTGCTGTCAGAGCTGGCCGAGTTGTTCTCCGAGCCGGACATCCGCCAGGCGCTGCGCGAAGCGCGCGACGGCGAGGCACTGCGCCAGGTCATCGAATTTCCCCCGCCGGCGAGTGCCGCATGAATACCAGCATCACCGCGCGTGAGCTGTTCGAACAGCAGCGCGACCGCCTGGCCCTGCGCTGGGTGGCCGGGCAGCAGGGCGAGCGCCGCGAACTGGAAGCGGGCAACACCGTCTCGCGGCGGCCGTCACTGGCCGGCTACCTCAATGCGATCTACCCCAACAAGGTGCAGATCCTGGGCACCGAGGAACTGTCCTGGCTGGACTCGCTGGACTCGCGCCAACGCTGGGAAACCATCGAGCGGATCATGCATTCGCACCCGCTGGCGCTGGTGATCACCCGCAACCAGGCGTGCCCGGAAGATCTGCGCGCGGCGGCCGACGAATCGCAGACCCCGCTGTGGATCTCGCCCAAGCGCGGCCACGAACTGCTCAACCACCTGTCCTACCACCTGGCGCGCACGCTGGCGCCGCGGGTGATCCTGCATGGCGTGTTCATGGAGATCTACTCCATTGGCGTGCTGATCACCGGTGAAGCGGGTTCGGGCAAGAGCGAACTGGCGCTGGAGCTGCTCAGCCGCGGGCACCGGCTGGTGGCCGACGACGCCCCGGAATTCACCCAGATCGCCCCGGACGTGCTCGACGGTACCTGCCCGGAACTGCTGCAGGACCTGCTGGAAGTGCGCGGTCTGGGCGTGCTCAACGTGCGCGAGATGTTCGGTGACACCGCTGTAAAGAAGAACAAGTACCTTCGGCTGATCGTGCACCTGACCAAGCCCATGACCGAGCCCACCCCGCATGGTTACGAGCGCCTGACCGGCGATTCCGGCACCCGCCACGTGCTGGACCTGGACGTGCCGCTGATCACCCTGCCGGTGATGCCCGGGCGCAACCTGTCGGTGCTGACCGAGGCGGCCACCCGGCTGCACATCCTGCGCACCAAGGGCATCGATCCTGCGGCGATGTTCATCGCCCGCCACAGCAACCTGTTGGAACGCCGAACGCCATGAACACCCCCGCCTCCGCCCCGACCGCCGCCACCCTGATCATCGTCAGTGGCCTGTCCGGCTCCGGCAAGACGGTCGCACTGAAAACCTTCGAAGACCTCGACTACTACTGCTCGGACAACCTGCCGATCAACCTGCTGCCGGACTTCGTGCGCAGCCTGCTGGCCGGCCACGATGCCGACGCGCCGCGCCGCCTTGCCGTGGGCATCGACGTGCGCGGGCAAAGCGACCTGAGCCAGCTCTCGCACTGGCGCGAAGATGCGCTGGCCGCCGGCCTGGACGCGCAGCTGCTGTTCTTCGATGCCACCGACGAAACCCTGCTCAAGCGCTACGCCGACACCCGCCGGCGTCACCCGCTCAGCCAGCTTGGCCTGTCGCTGCCCGAAGCGATCGCGCGCGAGCGCGAACTGACCGCGCCGCTGCGGCGCGCCGCCGACGCGGTGATCGACACCACCACCCTCAACGTGCACCAGCTGCGCCGCAAGGTGGTCACCGAGTTCGCGCTGAGCCATGGCAGCAAGCTGTCGCTGCTGTTCGAATCGTTCGCCTACAAGCGCGGCGTGCCGGCCGAGGCCGACTTCGTGTTCGACGCCCGGGTGCTGCCCAACCCGCACTGGGACCCCGAACTGCGCCCGATGTCCGGCCGCGAGCGCCCCGTGCGCGAGTACCTGGACGCCCAGCCCGACGTGCAGCGCTATGCCGGCCAGCTGATCGACTTCCTGGACACCTGGCTGCCGCGGCTGGGCAACGACACCCGCAGCTATGTCACCGTGGCATTCGGCTGCACCGGCGGCAAGCACCGCTCGGTGTACCTGGCCGAACGCATGGCCCGCCACGCCCGTGAGCAGGGCTGGCCGGAAGTGGCCACCTTCCACCGGGAACTGGATTGACGGCGGGCCCAGGCACGCGATTTGGAACACAGAAATGTCGCCGGATCGGGGGCCGTGCGCGCGGAGGCGCTTTTTTTGCGGCCACTGGAGCCATTTGAAATGTCACCCGACCAAGGGTCGGGTGCTACCCGGGGTAGCCCGCATGCGGTCTCCCCCTACCCCCAATTCATGTTGACCTGTTAACGTTCGGGGATGACCTGTGGCATTCTCCTCGTAACACACCCCGGCGTCGGCACGTCCCTGTTGGATGTGGCGACCCGGCTGCTGCGGCACCTGCCGCTGAAGACCGAAGCTTTCGAAGTACCGTTCGACGCAGACCTGGACGTCCTGCTCCCACTCGCCTCGGCCGCCTTGCGCCGGGTGGACAGTGGCCAGGGCGTGCTGATCCTGACCGACCTGTACGGCGCCAGCCCCAGCAATCTGGCCGGGCAACTGGCTCGTCTGGGCACCCCGGCACGCCGGGTTTCGGCGCTTAGCCTGCCGATGTTGTTGCGGGTGATGAATTATCCGGAACAGGGACTGGATCAACTGCCTGCCACTGCCGCGGCAGGCACTCGCAATGGAGCGATTGTCGACGATGCTTGAACGTGAACTCACCGTATCCAACCGCCTGGGCCTGCACGCCCGCGCCACTGCAAAGCTGGTGCAGGAGCTGGCCCCTTTCCGCTGCAACGTGACCATGGCCGCCAAGGGCCGTGAGATCAACGCCAAGAGCATCATGGGCGTCATGCTGCTGGCCGCCGGCCAGGGCACCCCGGTCACCGTGCGCATCGACGGCGAAGACGAAGCCGCCGCGATGGACGCGGTAGTGGGCCTGTTCGAACGGCGCTTCGACGAGGACAACTGACCATGCCGGGGCAGCCGTCGCGACCGGGATCGACCGCCGCCAGCCGGACCGCGTCCGGCGCGCTGCTGTTGACCGGGCACGGTGCCTCGCGTGGCAATGCGCTCGGCCGCGCCCGGGTGCGGCTGCCGCACGCGCTGGAAGTGGCCGAACAGCGCATCCCGCCGGCCAAGGTGGAGGCCGAACTGGAGCGCCTGCACCAGGCCGTGGACGCGGCGCGGGCGGAAATGCACGACCTGCGCCAACGCCTGCAGGGCGCCCTGAACAAGGAAGTCGGCGAGTTCCTCGACCTGCACGCCTTGCTGCTGGACGACCCGGAGCTGCTGTTCGGGCTGGACGAGCTGATCCGCAGCGGCCCCTACAGCGCCGGCTACGCCCTGCGCGTGCAGCGCGACCGCCTGGCCAAGGTCTTCGACGGCATGGACGATGCCTACCTGAAGAGCCGCATGGACGACCTGGACCATGTGATCGGCCGCATCCATGCGTTCCTGCAGAAGCGCCCGCCGGACGTCAAAGGCATGGCCGGCGAAATCCTGGTCTGCGACAACATCGCCCCGTCCGAGCTGGCCCAGCTGCAGGCACATGGCGTGGTCGGCATCGTCACCGCCGGCGGCAGCGCGCTGTCGCACAGCGCGATCCTGGCCCGCAGCCTGCACCTGCCGCTGATCGTCAACGTACCCAACGTGCTGCAGAAGGTCGCCGACGGCGACGTGCTGATCATGGATGGCAGCGACGGCACGGTCACCATCAACCCGCAGGCCCCGGACCTGCGCGACTACCGCGTGCGCCTGCGCGAGCACGCGCGCGAACAGCGCGAACTCGGCCGCCTCCGCACCAAGCCGACCCGCACCCGCGACAACGTCGACATCGCGCTGCTGGCCAACGCCGAATCCAGCGAAGACGTCACCCAGGCCCATGCGCTGGGCGCGCACGGGCTGGGCCTGTACCGCACCGAATTCCTGTTCCTGCAGCGCAACGAGCTGCCCGATGAGCAGGAGCAGTTTGAGACCTACCGCGACGCCGCGCTGGGCATGAGCGGGCGGCCGGTGACCATCCGCACCCTGGACCTGGGCGCGGACAAGGCCGACCGCACCGGGCTGACCCTGAGCAACGAGGAAAACCCGGCGTTGGGCCTGCGCGGGGTGCGCCTGTCGCTGGCCCGGCCGAAGGTGGCCGACACCCAGTTGCGCGCGATCCTGCGTGCCTCGGCCTACGGCAAGCTACGCATCCTGATTCCGATGGTGAGCACCCGCGAGGAGATCCTCGCAGTGCGCCGGCGCCTGGCCAAGCAGGCCGAGCTGCTGCGCGCCGAAGGCCATGAGGTGGCCGAACACATTCCGTTCGGCGCGATGATCGAGGTGCCCGCCGCGGCGATCGCGCTGGAGAGCTTCATCGACCTGGTCGACTTCCTGTCGATCGGCACCAACGACCTGGTGCAGTACCTGCTGGCCGCCGACCGCAACAATGAAGCGGTCACCGAGCTGTACTCGCCGCTGCATCCGGCAGTGGTGCGCCTGCTGGCGCATATCCTGCGCACCGGCCAGGCCTACGACATTCCGGTGGCGGTGTGCGGCGAGATCGCCGGCGACCCGCGCATGACCCCGCTGCTGCTGGCCCTGGGCCTCACCGAGTTCAGCCTGCATCCGGGCACGCTGCTGGAAGTGCGCCGCGCGATCCGCGACAGCGACCTGTCCGCGCTGCAGGCGATGGCGCCGAAGCTGATGCAGGCGCGCGACCGGCGTGGCATCGAACGCTGGATCGAGAAGGCCCGGTAGTGCCGGCCGCTGGCCGGCTCCGCATGAACCTTCGGATCGGTATGCGTGGTTGCCGGGCAGCAGCCGGCACTACCGTCGTTGAATGCGTGCGTCCCACGCGCATCGCCGTCTGCGCCCTACCCGATTGACACACAAGCACGCGATAATGACGCGCTGACCACCCCGCATGCCGCATCCTGTCCGGATCGCGGCCTTTTCTTTTCCCGCAGGAGCTGCCCATGGCCGAAGCCGTACGCCACGACAAGACGGCACGCCAGCTGCGGCTGTTGTCCGATGCACTGGACAGCGGGCGACTGGGTCCGGTGCGCCGGCTGGTCAACACGTTGGCGCCGGCCGAGATCGGCAACCTGCTGGAATCGCTGCCGCCGGGCAAGCGCGAAGTGGTGTGGGGCCTGGTCGACCCGGAAGACGATGGCGAGGTGCTGGTCCACGTCGGCGAAGAAGTGCGCGAAAGCCTGCTGGCCGACATGGACCCGGACGAAATCATCGCCGCGGTCGAAGACCTGGACATCGATGACCTGGCCGACCTGGTCGAGGACCTGCCGGACACGGTCATCGACGAAGTGCTCAAGTCGATGGACCGCGAGAACCGCGAGCGGCTTGAACAGGTGCTGTCCTACCCCGAGGACAGCGCCGGCCGCCTGATGAACCCGGACGTGGTGACCGTGCGCGCCGACGTCAATGTGGACGTGGTGCTGCGCTACCTGCGCCTGCGCGGCGAACTGCCCGACCACACCGATCACCTGTTCGTGGTCAGCCGCCGCCACCAGTACCTGGGCCGGCTGTCGCTGGCCGCGCTGGTCACCCATGAAGACAACACCCCGATCAACCGGCTGATCGACGATGAGCAACCGGCCATCGACGTCGGCGAAGGCGCCGAGGAAGTGGCCCGGCAGTTCTCCGATCATGACTGGGTGTCCGCCCCGGTGGTGGACGACAACAACATCCTGCTCGGCCGCATCACCATCGATGACGTGGTCGACATCATCCGGTCGCAGGCCGAGCACCAGGCGTTGGGCGCGGCCGGTCTGGACGAAGAGGAAGACCTGTTCTCGCCGATCAAGCGCGCCGTGCGCGGCCGCGTGGTCTGGCTGGGCATCAACCTGTGCACCGCGTTCCTGGCGGCCAGCGTGATTGGCCAGTTCGAGCTGACCCTGCAGAAGGTGGTGGCGCTGGCGGTGCTGATGCCGATCGTGGCCGGCGTCGGCGGCAATGCGGCGGTGCAGGTGCTGACCCTGATGGTGCGCGGCATCGCGCTGGGCCAGGTGGGCCCGAGCAATGCGCGCATCCTGCTGTGGAAGGAATCGCGGGTGGCGCTGATCAACGGCACGCTGATCGGCACGGTGGTGGGCATCATCGCCTTCCTGTGGTTCCACAGTTTCCTGCTGTCGCTGGTGATCACCCTGGCGCTGATCATCAACTTCTGCGCCGCGGCGCTGGCGGGCGTGCTGCTGCCGCTGATGCTCAAGCGCATGAACGTCGATCCGGCCGTGGCCGGCACCGTGGTGGTGACCGCCGTCACCGACGTGATGGGCTTCTTCAGCTTCCTGGGCCTGGCCACCCTGATCCTGCTGCACTGACCCTGGACCCCGCATGGCCGTGACCCTCGACAACTACTTCGTCCCCGGCTGGCGCGACGCAACGTATACCTGCGCCGCCTGCGAATGGCAGGGCAGCGCGCGTCAGATGCCGATGGAACTGCACGAAGACGAAGCGCAGTTCGACTGCCCGCAGTGCGAAAACCCGATCCTGCTGGTGGTCCACCCTAGCCTGGCCCAGGTACAGGCCGCCGCCGCCGATGGGCACCCCGAGGCGATCGAGCAGATGGAGATCCTGGCCGCCGCGCCGCGCCCGGACTGATGCACTGCACGATGCCCCGGCGCGCCGGGGCGCCTAGACTGAAAACGTTTCCAGTCGAGGATGGGCAATGGCACGACGACACGCGCGGTGGCTGCTGTGGGCAATGGCGATGCTGACGCTGGCCGGGTGCGCATCCACCCGCCAGGAGGTGGGCCATTTCGAAGCCCGCGCCGTGAAGGTGGACGGTCGCACCGCGTACTACCAGGTCTTCGTGCCACGCAGCGCACGGGCGCAGCCCGATCGTCTGCCGGTGGTGCTGTTCCTGCACGGTTCGGGCGAACGCGGCACCGACAACCAGGCCCAGACCGAGGCCGGGCTGGGGCCCTACCTGCGCCGCCATGCCGATACCTTCCCCGCACTGGTGGTGCTGCCCCAGGTACCGGGCGACGGCGAGTGGTCGGGCGGCAACAACCGCGCCGCGCTGGCCGCGCTGGATGCCACCGTGGCCGAGTTCAACGCCGACCCGCAGCGCCAGTACCTTACCGGCATGTCGATGGGCGGCTATGGCAGCTGGAACATCGCGCTGGACGCACCGCAGCGCTTCGCCGCGATCGTACCGGTATGCGGGGCGGTACTGGCCCCGCGTGCGGTGCGCCCGACCCTGTTCGTGGAAGACGTGGCGCATGAAGCCGACCCGTACGCCGCCATCGCCGAACGCCTGAAACACACCCCGATCTGGATGTTCCATGGCGCCCGCGATGACGTGGTGCCGCCCGAAGACGACCGCCGGTTGAAGGCGGCCTTCGCGCAGGCCGGGGCCAAGGACGTGCGTTACACCGAATACCCGGACGGCAACCACAACGCGTGGGACGCCACCTATGCCGATGACGCGATGTGGGCGTGGTTGTGGGCGCAGAAGCGATAAACATACCGCCGCATACCGGTTCCTGGATCCCGCAACCGGGTAGTGCCGGCCGCTGGCCGGCTCCTCGCAATCCAACCCGGTAGTGCCGGCCGCTGGCCGACTCCTCGCAACCCAACCCGGTAGTGCCGGCCGCTGGCCGGCTCCTCATACCGCTGGATTCATGCAGAGCCGGCCAGCGGCCGGCACTACCGTTGGTTGGCTGATAGCCGGCCAGCGGCCGGCACTACCCTTGGTTGGCTGGGAGCCGGCCAGCGGCCGGCACTACCCGTTTGCGGCCGACGGCCTGCATTGCCGCGTTGTTGCACCACCGACGCGTGCGCGTTTGCCTGACACCCCTGCGCTGGACGATCAATCACCATGCACCATGAGCTCTTCCCGACTGCGCATCGGCCGTTGTTCGCTTCCCGGACAGGCGTACACCCTGACGATGGTGTGCCACAACCGACACCGCTGGTTTGATGATCCCGGCATGGCGGCCATCGCCATGCATCACCTGCGCGACATCGACCGACGTGGTTACGCCAGGTCACTGGCCTGGGTGGTGATGCCCGATCATGTGCATTGGCTGGTGGAACTCGGGAGCCAGCCGCTGGCAGGCATCGCGCGCCGTTTCAAATCGTCGAGTGCCCTGGCCATCAACCGAGCACTCGGTCGAGGTGGCGCGCTGTGGCAGGCTGGCTATCACGATCACGCTGTACGGTCGGACGATTCGCTGCATCGCCACGCCATGTACATCCTGGGCAATCCCGTCCGGGCAGGTCTGAGCGAGCAGATCGAGGACTACCCGTACGCCTGGAGCGTATGGACCGGGTAGTGCCGGCCGCTGGCCGGCTCCTCGCGGACACAGCGGTAGTGCCGGCCGCTGGCCGGCTCCTCGCGGACACAACGGTAGTGCCGGCCGCTGGCCGGCTCTTCATACCGATGGATTCGTGCAGAGCCGGCCAGCGGCCGGCACTACGTGATTGCGGATGGTTTGCTGCAGAGCCGGCCAGCGGCCGGCACTACCCGTTTGGGATTCACCCCAACAACGTCTCCAACACCGCCATGCGCACGGCGACGCCGTTGGCGACCTGGCGCAGCACCCACGACTGCGGGCCGTCGGCCACCTCGTCGGTGACTTCCACGCCGCGGTTGATCGGGCCCGGGTGCAGCACGGCGGCATCGCTGCCGGCGCGCTTGAGGCGCTTGGCGTCCAGGCCGTACTGCGCGTGGTACTGCTCGATCGACGGCACCAGGCCCTCTTCCATGCGCTCGCGCTGCAGGCGCAGCATCATCAGCGCATCCACGCCTTCCAGCATGGCATCGAAATCCTGGCCGACGATGCAGCCCTTGAGGGTGTCGTCGTCCGGCAGCAGCGACTGCGGGCCGCACACGCGGATCTCGCCCACGCCCAGCGTGCGCAGGGCGTGCAGGTCGGTGCGGGCCACGCGCGAGTGCTTCACGTCGCCGACGATCACCACCTTCATCTTCGAGAAATCGCTGCCCTTGGCCTGCCGCAGGGTCAGCATGTCCAGCAGGCCCTGGGTCGGGTGCGAGCTGCGGCCGTCGCCGGCGTTGACCAGTGCGGTGCCCTCGCCGGCGGCCGCCGCCAGTGCGGCCACGGCGCCATCATCAGGGTGGCGCACCACGAAGCCGCGCACGCCCATCGCTTCCAGGTTCTTCAGCGTGTCGCAGGCGGTTTCGCCCTTGCGCGTGGACGAGGTCGAGGCGTCGAAATTCAGCACGTCCGCGCCCAGCCGCTGCGCAGCCAGCTGGAACGAACTGCGGGTACGCGTGGACGGTTCGAAGAACAGTGTGCACACCGCCGAGCCGCCCAGCACGTGGCGCTTGTTGCCCACCCGGCCCACCGCCGCATCGCGGATCTGGCCGGCACGGTCGAGCAGCTGCAACAGGGTTTGACGGGGCAGACCTTCCAGGGTCAGCAGGTGGCGCAGGCGTCCATCGGAATCAAGTTGCGAAGCGGTCATGGGCGGGGGTCTGTGAGTCAGGAAACGGGGGTGGCATCGTCCGGGCAGGACAACCAGCGCTCGATGATGACCGCGGCGGCCACGGCATCGAGGGTGGCGGCATCGCGGCGACGCTTGCGGCCTTCGGCACGTTCGACGGCAAACCGGCGGGCCGCTTCGACCGAGCTGGAGCGCTCGTCGACCAGTACCACCGGCAGCTTGAAACGCTCCCGCAGCTGGCGGGCAAAGCCCTGCGCACGCTTGCGGTTGGGCTGGTCCTGGCCGTCCAGGGTGAGCGGGTCGCCCACCACCAGGCCGTCGGGCCGCCATTCTTTGATCAGGCGCTCCACCGCGGCCCAGTCCGGGCCGTTGCCGTGCACATCCACCACCGCGATCGCGCGGGCGTGGGTGCCGAACGAACTGCCGATGGCCACGCCGATGCGGCGCGAGCCGACGTCGAAGCCCAGCACGGTGCCATCGCGGCGGATGGTGCCGGGGGCGCCAGCGGCCGGTGGTGGCGCGGCGGGCTCAGACATGGCCGCTGTAATCGGTGAGCAGGAACAGGTCGACGCCAATGCGCGAGGCGGCGCCCTGCCAGCGCTGTTCGAACGGCGTACTGAACAGCAGTTCGCTATCGGCCGGCACGGTCAGCCAGCTGTTCTCACCCAGCTCGCTTTCCAGCTGGCCTTCGCTCCAGCCGGCGCACCCAAGGGTGACCAGGGCATTGCGCGGGCCTTCGCCGCGGGCCATCGCTTCAAGGATGTCGCGCGAGGTGGTCAGGAACACGCCCTCGCCCACGGCCAGGCTGGAATCCCAGCTGCGCGCATCGTCATGGATGACAAAGCCGCGCTCGGGATGCACCGGGCCGCCGTTGAGCACGATCTGGCCCCGCAGGTCGGGGCTGTCGGTGGTGATTTCCATCTGCGCCAACACGTCGCCCAGGGTGTACTCGGACGGCTGGTTGACCAGCACGCCCATGGCACCGTTGTCGTCGTGCTGGCAGATCAGCGCCACGCTGCGCGCGAAGGTGGGATCGGTCAGCGAAGGCAGCGCGACCAGCAGGTGATGGGCGAGAGAGGTGGAGAGCTCGGACATGCGCCCATTCTAACCGCTGGGCCCGGGGCACGGGCGTGAGCGCTGCTAGGATGCAGGCCTTCCAGGAAGGACCGCACCGCATGACTGCCAGCCCTGCACTCCCCACCACCTCGCGCAGCGCCATCGTGCTGATCGCATTGCTGCAGGGGCTGATGCTGTACGCCGCGCAGGAAACCGCCGACCGCTGGCCCTTCCACGATCTCGGCCACCGCGTGTGCTGGTATGCCTGGGTGTTGAGCGTACCCACCGCCGTGGCCCTGACGCTGGTGCAGCTGCGCGACCGCCGCCTGTGGCTGCACGCCGGGCTGGCCTCGCTGCTGGTGCTGGCACTGGCCAGCGGTATCGGCTGGACGCTCGGCGCCGGGGCCAAGGGCCTGGACCAGGGGGCCGTGCTGTGGCCGTTCTCGATCAGCATGGCCATCGCCGTGTTCGTCAGCCTGCCGTGGTGGCAGTTCCGGCTGCAGCACGGCCACTGGCGTGCGCCCTACGCAGCCCTGTTCGAACACGCTTGGCAGAACGGATTGACGCTGGCATTGGCCGTGGCCTTCACCGGGCTGACCTGGCTGCTGCTGTGGCTGTGGGCGGCGCTGTTCCAGCTGGTGGATATCCGTTTTTTCCGCGACCTGTTCGGCGAGGCGGCGTTCATTGCGCTGGCCACCGGCACCCTGTTCGGTTTCGGCGTGCTGATCGGGCGAACCCAGCACCGCGCCATCCAGATGGTGCGCTCGGTGTTGTTCGCCGTGGGGCGCGGGCTGTTGCCGCTGCTGGCCTTCATTGCACTGCTGTTCGTCCTCAGCCTGCCGTTCACCGGGCTCGAGCCGCTGTGGCGCACCCGCTCGGCGGCCAGCCTGCTGATCACCCTGTCGCTGCTGCTGGTGGTGTTCGTCAACGCGGTCTACCAGCACGACAGCGACCAGCCGCCCTACCCGGCCTGGCTGCGCCGGCTGGTCGAGGCGGCCCTGCTGGCGTTGCCGGTCTACGCCGCCGTGGCGCTGTACGCGATGGGCCTGCGCATCGCCCAGTACGGCTGGACCCCGGAACGCTTCTGGGGCGCGCTGGTGGCGGTGCTGGTGTGCGGCTACGCGCTGGGCTATGCGCTGGCGGTGCTGCGCCCGGGCGCGCGCTGGCTGCAGCGGCTTGAACCGGTGAACCGCTGGATGTGCTGGGCGGTGCTGGGCAGCGCGGTGCTGGCCAACTCGCCACTGCTCGACCCGCTGCGGATCAGCGCCGCCAGCCAGCTCGCCCGCGTGCAGGCCCTGGCACCGGCGATCGACGCCGAGCAGGCCACCGCACTGCGCTTCGCCTACGGCCGCCACGGCGTGGAGGCACTGAAGACACTGGAGCGCGACCCTCGTTTCAGCCAGGATGCACGCGCTGCCGGCGTGATCGCGGCCGCGCTGGCCCGCGACACGCGATGGGGGCGCGACAACCAACTGGGCGATATCGACGATGGCATCGCCGACCTGCCCGCGCTGCAGCGTCAGCTGACCGTCGCCAAGGGTCTGCCCACGCCGGACCCGGACTGGTGGCAGGCCGTGCTGGCGCGCACGCTGGCCACCAGCGACTGCCTGGACGTGGGCCAGGACTGCGTGGTGCTCCGCCGCGACCTGGACAGCGACGGTGTGGACGAGGTGCTGCTGTGCAACCTGTCGCCGCATCGTCACCCCTACTGCCGGGTGCATGCCCGCAGCGAGGGCCACTGGGAGGATGTCGGCAGGGTGTCCTTCCCGGAGGCGGACGGCACGACCAGCATCGCCCGGAACAACACCGCGTTGCGCGACGGCCAGCTGCACCTGCAGGCACCGCGCTGGCCCCGCCTGTCCGTCGAGGGCGGCCCGCCCCAGACCATCGATGAAACCGCCTACAAGGAATCACGCCCATGAGCGGCTACTGCCTGATCGCCCCCGGCCACCCGGTTCACGGCCACTACCACGACCACGAATACGGCTTCCCGCAGCGCGACGAGCGTGAGCTGTTCGAACGGCTGCTGCTGGAAATCAACCAGGCCGGCCTGAGCTGGGAAACCATCCTGAAGAAGCGCGAGGGCTTCCGCGCGGCCTATTCCGGCTTCGACGTGGACACCGTGGCCGCCTACGGCGAGCGCGACATCGAGCGGCTGCTCAACGATGCCCGCATCATCCGCAACCGGCTCAAGGTGCACGCAGCGGTGCACAACGCGCAGGTGATCCAGCAGCTGCGCGCCAGCCACGGCAGCTTCGCGGCGTGGCTGGATGCGCACCACCCGCAGGACAAGGCGGCGTGGGTGAAGCTGTTCAAGAAGACGTTCCGCTTCACCGGCGGCGAGATCACCGGCGAGTTCCTGATGAGCCTGGGCTACCTGCCCGGCGCGCACAGCCCGGACTGCCCGGTATACGCGCGCCTGCAACGCCTGCGTGCCGACCAACGGTCGGCGCCTACCGGATGATGCAGGGGCTTACACCCCCATGTAACGGCCCGGGCGGTGGTTGAACATCAGCACCAGGCTGAGCACCACCGCACCGATCGCCGAATACATCACCTGCGACGGGGACAGCACGAAGAACGCCACGCACATCAGCAGCGTGTCGAACGACATCTGCACCTTGCCGGCGCTCCAGCCGCGGGTGCGCTGCAGGTACACCGCCAGGATGCCGATGCCGCCCAGGCTGGCGCGGTGGCGGATGTAGAACAGGATGCCGAGGCCGGCCAGCGCGCCGCCCACCAGCGCCGAATACAGCGGGGCGATATGGGCGAAATCGGCCCAGCGCGGCAGCAGGTCGGTGAGCGCGCCGCAGGCGGTGACCGCCGCGAACGTTTTCAGGGTGAACTCCCAGCCCATCCGGCGCACGGCCACCCAGTAGAACGGCAGGTTGACCAGCACGAACACCAGGCCGAAGTTCCAGTCGAAGGCGTAGTGCGCCAGGAACGCCAGGCCGGCCATGCCGCCGATCATCAACCCGCCCTTGGCGAAGATGGCCAGGCCCAGCGAGGCCACCAGCGTGGCCAGGATCATGCCCTGCACGTCCTCGGCCACCGAATGGCGCAGCGCTTTTTCATCGGCGACGGTGCCGGCGCTGTCCGGCGGCGGGGTCAGCGGGCCAGCGGTGACCAGGTGGCCGTCGGCGTCGTCGCACGGCGCGGGGCCATGGGAATCAAGGGACATGGGGGTGGGGGCTGTGCGTGGGGAGCGGTATTAGACACGATCAGCGTGACAGTTGCAGGTGAAATCATTCAGAGAGCCATCCAGCTGCTGCCCGGGCCCGCCGCGCTGGGCGGCTCCAGCGTGAAAACCGGCTCGCCCAGGCGCTGGCGCACCACGAACACGCCCTGCTCCCAGGCCGAGCGCTTGAACCAGTCGCGCTGGTCCAGCGCGGCCGGGCTGCGCATCGGATGGCAGGCGATGACCGCCCCGCCGCGGTCCAGCACACGCGCCTGCCACCGCTCGCCAACGCCGGCCCCCAGGCCGCGGTAGACCCGGATCCAGCCGGCCCGGCCCGGCAGCGCGCGGCCCAGCCGTGCCACCTCGTCCTCGCGCTGGAAGCCCTGTGCGCGTACCAACGCAGCGGCCGCCCGCCACGGGGTGGGATCGGCCCCGACGCGGTCGATCAGCGCCAGCCCGTGCTGCTCGATCAGCGCCAGCACCGCACGCTCGCGGGTTGCCGGGTCGCTGTTGGCGTAAGCGGCAAAATCGAACGGGTCCACGCACACCACGCTGGCCCCGGGGAAGCGCTGGTAGACCGGGTCATCGCCGTGCGGCCCGCATTGCAGGGTCAGCAGGCTGGCGCCATCAAGCGCGTAGTCACGTGGCAGCGCGGCCATGAAAAGCGCGGCCACATGGTAGGCGTCCGCGCTGAAGGGAAAGCCTTCCAGCACGCGCCCGGCGCGGGTGACCGCGGGGCTGGACTGCACGCGTAGTTCGGTAAAGCGCGGCATCGCGGCACGACTCCGGTCGGCGGCAAGGCCGCACAGCATGCCACTGTCGCCGGCCCGCCGTGCTCAACCGGCGCGTGCAGCGGCCAGGTGATGGGCCACCAGCGCATTGGCATGCCCATGGCCCAGCCCGTGCTCGGTCTTCAGGAAGGCCACCAGTTCCATGTGCTTCAGCCCGCCCTGGGCCACCAGCAGCGCCAGCCAGTGGCCGACGGGTTGGCCGTAGGTCTTTTCGATGGACGGGAAGTACGACGCCGGGCCTTTCAGGGTAGGGGTATCGCTCATGACGGATGCCTCGCAGGGGTGGCGCACCGCCGGAATGGCGGCGCTCTCTGTGCATGACGTGGCGGTGGGCGCGAAATCGACAGCGGCGTTCATGCCCGCTGAACACCCCGCTGCGCAGCATGCCAAGGTACCTCCGCTCCCCCTCTTCCCTTGCAGGAGTCCGCGTCATGCCCTACCTGACCACCGCCGACAACACCCAGCTCTTCTACAAGGACTGGGGCCAGGGCCAGCCCATCGTGTTCCATCACGGCTGGCCGCTCAGTGCCGACGACTGGGATGCCCAGCTGCAGTTCTTCCTGCTGCAGGGCTACCGGGTCATCGCCCACGACCGCCGTGGCCACGGCCGGTCCTCGCAGACCAGCGGTGGCCACGAGATGGACACCTACGCGGCCGACGTCACCGCGCTGGCCGACCACCTGGACCTGCGCGAAGCGGTGCACGTGGGTCATTCCACCGGCGGCGGCGAAGTGGCGCGTTACGTGGCCCAGGCCAGGCCCGGCCGCGTGGCCAAGGCGGTCCTGATCGGGGCGGTGCCGCCGATCATGATCAAGAGCGAGGCCAATCCCGGCGGCACCCCGAAGGCGGTGTTCGACGGCTTCCGCGCCCAGTTGGTGGCCGGCCGCGCGAACTTCTACCGCGAGGTGCCCATTCCGTTCTATGGCTTCAACCGCGACGGCGCGCCGGTCCAGCAGGGCGTGGTCGACAACTGGTGGCGCCAGGGCATGATGGGCGCGATCAACGCGCACTACGACTGCATCAAGGCGTTCTCGGAAACCGACTTCACCGAGGACCTGAAGAAGATCGATGTGCCGGTGCTGGTGATGCACGGCGATGACGACCAGATCGTGCCGATTGCCGACTCGGCCGAACTGGCGATCAAACTGCTCAGGCACGGGACGTTGAAGGTCTACAAAGGGTATCCGCATGGCATGTGCACCACGCATGCCGAGGTGATCAACCGGGACCTTCTGGCGTTCATTCGGGGATGAGGGGTGTACCGACCAACGGTCGGTACCTACCCGGTGTGTTTGGGTGATTGGGGTACCGACCAACGGTCGTACCCGGACGCGGTAGCGCACGACCGTTGGTCGTGCGCGCCTCTGGCACGGGAATCAGCGCGCGACCAGCTTCTGCCGCGCCGCGTTGTAGCGGTCGCCAACGATCGCGATGCTGTCCAGCGCCACCCCGATCTGCTGCAGGTCATCGGCGCTGAGCTGCAGCGCAGCCGCCCCGAGGTTTTCCTGCAGGCGATGCAGTTTGGTGGTACCCGGAATCGGCACGATCCACGGCTTGCGCGCGAGCAGCCAGGCCAGCGCCACCTGTGCAGGCGTTGCGCCCTTGGCGGCGGCAATCGCACTGATCTGATCCACCAGCACCTGGTTGGCCTGGCGCGCCTCGGCGGCGAAGCGCGGCACGCTGTTGCGGAAGTCGTCGGCGGCAAATGCGGTGTCAGCGTTGATCGCGCCGGTCAGGAAACCCTTGCCAAGCGGACTGAACGGCACAAAGCCAATGCCCAGTTCTTCCAGCACCGGCAGCACGCTCTGCTCCGGTTCGCGCCACCACAGCGAGTACTCGCTCTGCAGGGCGGCCACCGGCTGCACCGCGTGCGCGCGGCGAATGGTGTCGGCCCCGGCCTCGGACAGCCCAAAGTGCTTCACCTTGCCTTCGGCGATCAGCTCCCTGACCGTGCCGGCCACGTCTTCAATCGGCACATTCGGGTCCACGCGGTGCTGGTAGAACAGGTCGATGCGGTCGGTGCGCAGCCGCTGCAGACTGGCCTCGGCCACCGCGCGGATGCGCTCGGGGCGGCTGTCCAACCCGGCGTCGGCGTGGCCGTCCTTGAACCCGAACTTGGTGGCGATCACCACCTGGTCGCGGTACGGCGCCAGCGCCTGGCCGAGCAGTTCCTCGTTGCGGAAGGGGCCGTACACCTCGGCCGTGTCGAAGAAGGTCACGCCCTGCGCCACGGCGGCGTGCAGCAGGGTCGTGGCGGTACCGGTATCGGTGGCTGGGCCGTAGCCGAAGCTCAGGCCCATGCACCCCAGGCCCAGCGCGGAAACGCGCAGGCCGCTGTTGCCCAGTTCTCGTGTCTGCATGGTAATGCTCCTGCCAGCGGGGTCGGCATTGATGGGGGATGCCCATCTTGAACCGCCCGACAGCAGGAAGAGAACCGGCGTGATCGCTGGTGGTGATGAAACTGGCTCATCAATCCAGCGCCCTGCGTAGACGCTTCATGCAGGCAGCGCGTACGTAACCTTGCTCCCGTGGATCCTGACCCAGCCCCGTTGCTGCAACTGCTGGACCAGATGCTCACGCTCAGCGACCGGCATTGCCCCCTGGTAAATCGCGCCGATCGCGTTGAGAAGGGTCTTGGGCGAAGCCGGGCGTTTGGAGCCCTGCTTTCGAAGCGCTTCTACCACGCGATTGATCGGTGCGATGGCCACGGCAGGCCCGCCGGTCTGTGCAGCCGCGCCGTTCTGCACAGCGGCGGAAGCCTTGGCAGCTTTCTGCTCGGCAGCGCGCAGCATTGGCAGACTTTCCACCGACGGTGAGCGCGTCACCCGCAAGCCGCGTGCGCGCAGGTGGTGTACCAACGGGTCGAACCCGGTGTCCTTGGACACGATGTGGAAATAGTCTTCCGGGCCCTTGCTGGACAGCTCGCCGATGTAGAAGGCGATATGGAAATCCAGCGCGTTGGAGCCGGCGCCGCTGCACCGCACATAACGCGCGCCGGGACCCAGTGCCTGCAGCGCTTCGGCCACCTCGATGCTGACTTTTGCCTGCGAAACCCCGACGAACACCAGCACCCTGAACGAGACCCCGCGCAGCGCAGCCAGTGTTTTGGGTTGCACGTTTTCATAGTCGATCAGGACGTGGTTGAGCACTGCCTCCATGCCTGCCTCAGCGCTCCGTATCCGGCAGTGACAGCCCGAACAGCACCAGCAGCAGGAACCCCGCGCCGAACAGCAGCAACAGGATGTGCCACACCCCGAAGCGGTCCATGCGCTGCATGTCCACGCCTTCCTCGCGGTGGTAGCGCCGCAGCAGGCTGTTGATCGGCAGGATCGGCACGAAGGTCAGCAACGACACCAGCCCCATGCCGCCCGGCAGGCGTCCGCCCAGGTTGAGCAGGAAGTACACGGCCGCCAGCAGGCCCGGCGCGAAGGCCAGTTCGCGGCGGCGGCTGACCGCGATGTCACGCAGGTCGCTGAAACACAGGAACGACCACAGCGGGGCGAACAAGGCGCGCGCCCAGGGCCACTGGGTGCCGCCGGTTTCGCGCTTGATCGCCCGCCAGTTCTGCCAGAACCAGTACAACGGGTACAACCCGAGCGTCACCAGCGACAGCGAGGCCAGTTTCAGCGTGGGCGGTGAGTAGTACGCGGCAGCGACCACATCGCGCGTGGCGATGCGGGGTGCCGGGGAAAACGGTGGTGCTGCGACCGGCATGGTTGCCGGCGCACGGTAAGGATCGTCCACTTCCATATGCGGATCACCTGCAATGCATCTACCGGCGAGGTGCCGGCGCCCCCTGTATCCCGGGAATCCGGGACGGCGCGACTATCGCAGAGCGCGGGAGGTTTTTCCAGATCCCCCCGCGGCCCGGCGCACCGGGGCGGGCGGGGGCAAAGGGCGCGCGTCGTGCGCGCCCGGTGCGGTCAACGGACTTCGGAGATCTCCACCCCGTCCAGGCCCTGCGACAGCGTGCGTGCGTCGCCGCCCTGCGACAGCTTGATGCGCAGGCGCACTTCGTTCTGCGAATCGGCGTAGCGCAGTGCGTCTTCGTAGCTGATTTCACCGGCCTGGTACAGCTCGAACAGGCTCTGGTCGAAGGTGCGCATGCCCAGCTGCACCGACTCCTTCATCACTTCCTTGAGCTTGTGGATCTCGCCATCGCGGATGTAATCCTGCACCAGCGGCGTGCCCAGCATGATTTCCATCGCCACCTTGCGCGACTTGCCATCCGGCGAGGGAATCAGCTGCTGCGCCACCACGCCCTTGAGGTTCAGCGACAGATCCATCAGCAGCTGGTTGCGGCGGTCTTCGGGGAAGAAGTTGATGATGCGGTCCATCGCCTGGTTGGCGTTGTTGGCGTGCAGCGTGCACAGCACCAGGTGGCCGGTTTCGGCGAAGGCGATGGCGTGGTCCATGCCCTCGCGGGTGCGCACCTCGCCGATCATGATTACGTCCGGCGCCTGGCGCAGGGTGTTCTTCAGCGCTGCTTCCCAGCTGTCGGTGTCGATGCCCACTTCGCGCTGGGTGATGATGCAGCCCTCGTGCTTGTGGACGAATTCGATCGGGTCTTCGATGGTGATGATGTGCCCGGTCGAGTTGTGGTTGCGGTAGCCGATCATCGCCGCCAGCGAGGTCGATTTACCGGTACCGGTAGCGCCCACGAACAGGATGATGCCGCGCTTGGTCATCGCCAGCGTCTTGATGATCGGCGGCAGGCTCAGCTCTTCCACGGTGGGAATGCGCGTCTCGATGCGACGCAGCACCATGCCCACCTGGTTGCGCTGGTAGAAGCAGCTCACGCGGAACCGGCCGACGCCGGACAGGCCGATGGCGAAGTTGCACTCGTGGGTCTTCTCGAACTCTTCGCGCTGCGCCGGCGTCATCACGTTCAGCACCAGGTCGCGGCTCTGCTGCGGCGTGAGCGGGGTCTGGGTGATCGGCGAGATCTTGCCGTTGACCTTGATCGCCGGCGGCATGCCCGCGGTGATGAACAGGTCCGACGCCTTCTGGTGCGCCATCAGCTTGAGGAACGAGGTGAAGTCGATGGTCGTGGTGGTGGTGTTCATTGCGGTGTGCTCCGAAGATTGCCGGGAGCCGGCCAGCGGCCGGCGGTGCAGGAAGCCGGGCAGCGCCCGGCTCTACCATCATTCGAAGATGCGCTTGTCCTTGGCGTATTCCTTGGCCTGGTTGCGGGTGATGAGGCTGCGCTTGACCAGGTCCTGCAGGTGCTGGTCCAGGGTCATCATGCCCATCTGCTGGCCGGTCTGGATGGCCGAGTACATCTGAGCCACCTTGTCCTCGCGGATCAGGTTGCGGATGGCCGGGGTGCCCACCATGATTTCCCACGCGGCGGTGCGCCCGCCACCGACCTTCTTCAGCAGGGCCTGGGAGATCACCGCACGCAACGACTCGGAAAGCATCGAGCGCACCATCGGCTTCTCGCCGGCGGGGAACACGTCGATGATGCGGTCGATGGTCTTGGCCGCCGAACTGGTATGCAGCGTGCCGAACACCAGGTGGCCGGTTTCGGCGGCGGTCAGCGCCAGGCGGATGGTTTCCAGGTCGCGCAATTCGCCGACCAGGATGATGTCCGGGTCTTCACGCAGGGCCGAGCGCAGCGCTTCGTTGAAGCCGTGCGTGTCACGGTGCACTTCGCGCTGGTTGATCAGGCACTTCTGCGAGGTGTGCACGAATTCGATCGGATCCTCGACGGTGAGGATGTGGCCGTATTCGTTCTTGTTGATGTGGTCGATCATCGCCGCCAGCGTGGTCGACTTGCCCGAACCGGTCGGGCCGGTGACCAGGATCAGGCCCTGCGGCTGGTCGATCAGTTCGCGGAAGATCGGCGGCACGGCCAGGTCTTCCAGCGTCAACACTTCCGAGGGAATGGTACGGAACACCGCACCGGCGCCACGGTTCTGGTTGAACGCATTGACGCGGAAGCGCGCCAGCGACGGAATCTCGAACGAGAAGTCGACTTCGAGGAATTCCTCGTAATCGCGGCGCTGCTTGTCCGACATGATGTCGTACACAAGCGCATGCACCTGCTTGTGGTCCAAGGCCGGGATGTTGATGCGACGGACATCGCCGTCAACGCGGATCATCGGCGGCAGGCCTGCCGACAGATGAAGATCCGACGCTTTGTTCTTTACGGAAAACGCCAACAGTTCGGCGATATCCATGCGCTGCTACTCCCCATGACTGCTGCGACTGGAAGGTTCTTTCCCCGGGCGGCAGTATAGCGTTCCTGATCTACCGGAAAACGCCCGTGTCCGCGCTGCCCCTGCCCACGCTATTGCTGAACCTGCACAACGCGGCTGCCGCCGCCGGGCGGCCAGACCCGCTGCTGCTGGCGGTCTCCAAGACCCAGCCGGCCGAGGCGGTGGCGGCACTGGCCGCCCAGGGCCAACGTGCGTTCGGCGAGAACTACGTGCAGGAGGCTGCGGCCAAGATCGACGCACTGGCGGCGCTGGGGCTGGAATGGCACCTGATCGGCCACCTGCAGTCCAACAAGGCCGAGCTGGCCGCGCAGCGGTTCGACTGGGTGCAGAGCGTGGACAGGCCCAAACTGGTGGCGGCGTTGGCCGCGCACCGGCCGGCGGCGCTGGCCCCGTTGAACGTGCTCATCCAGGTCAACATCGACGACGAGGACAGCAAGCATGGCTGTGCCCCCGAGGACGTGCCTGCGCTGGCCGCTGCCATCGCTGCCGCGCCGCGGCGCCTGCAGCTGCGCGGGCTGATGGCCATTCCCGCCCCGTGGCCCCAGGCCGAGCGCCGCCAGCAGGCGTTCGCGCGCATGCGTGCGCTGTTCGACACACTGGCCGCAGCGCATCCACAGGTGGACACGCTATCGATGGGCATGAGCAGCGACTATGCCGAGGCCATCGCGCACGGGGCCACCCTGGTGCGGATCGGCACGGCCCTGTTCGGCGCGCGCCCGCGCCCGGCCTGACTCTCTTTCACGTGTACCACCCGGAGATTGCATGAGCGCCATCACACTTACCTTCATCGGCGGCGGCAACATGGCCCGCAGTCTGATCGCCGGGCTGGTCCGCCAGGGCGTTGTGCCCGCGCATATCCACGTGGCCGAGCCGGTCACCGACCTGCGCGAACAACTGACCGCCGACTTCGGCGTGAAAACCTACGCCAGCGCCACCGAAGCGGCGGCGCAGGGCGACGTCTGGGTGCTGGCGGTGAAACCGCAGGTGCTGCGCGATGTGTGCGCGTCGCTCGTGTCCTTGGCCGGTGCCAGGCAGCCGCTGGTGGTCTCCATCGCCGCCGGCATCACCAGTACGCAGCTGGAACGCTGGCTGGGCGGCAGCGCGGCGGTGGTGCGGGCAATGCCCAACACCCCTGCCCTGCTGGGCGCGGGCGTGACCGGGCTGTATGCCACCGCCACGGTGAGCGAGGCACAGCGGACCCAGGCCGATACCGTGCTGGCCAGCGCCGGGCGCACCGTGTGGATCGATGACGAAGCCCGCATGGACGCGGTGACCGCGGTGTCCGGCAGTGGCCCGGCCTATGTGTTCCTGCTGGCCGAGGCGATGGAAGCAGCCGCCGTGGCCCAGGGCCTGCCGGCCGAGGCGGCACGCACACTGGTGGTGCAGACCCTGCTGGGCGCCAGCCGCATGCTCGACGAATCCGGCGACGCCCCGGCCGAACTGCGCCGTCGGGTAACCTCGCCCAACGGCACCACCCAGGCGGCAATCGAATCCTTCCAGGCCGACGGCTTCGAGGCCATCGTCGCGCGCGCGATCGACGCGGCGACCCGGCGCGGCCAGGCGCTCTCGGCGGCGAACGACGGAGCCCCCGGCAACCGGTAGAGCCACCCCATGGGTGGCTACAGGAACCGTGATCGCGCGACAGCCTCGCATGGCGTGGCTCTACCCGGCCGCGAACCCACGGTAGAGCCACCCCATGGGTGGCTACGGAAACCCCGGATCGCGCGACAGCCACGCATGGCGTGGCTCTACCCGACCGCGAACCCACGGTAGAGCCACCCCATGGGTGGCTACGGAAACCCCGGATCGCGCGACAGCCACCCATGGGGTGGCTCTACCCGGCTGCGAACCCACGGTAGAGCCACCCCATGGGTGGCTACGGAAACCGCGCTCGCGCGACAGCCACCCATGGGGTGGCTCTACCGGGTCAGCCGGTCGAGCAGGAAATCCACGAAGCTGGTCAATTTCGGCCGCGGGCGGCGATCAGGCAGGTACACCAGGTGCAGCGGGCGCGGCTCGGGCAGGTACCCGGTCAGTACCGGCTGCAGGCGCCCACTGGCAATGTCGTCGGCCAGCAGCACCGCCGGCTGCAGGATCAGCCCGGCGCCGGCCAGGGCGGCGCGACGCAGGCCATCGCCGTCGTTGCACAGCAGCCGCGAATGCTCCGACCAGTCCTGCTCTGGGTGCCCGCGCAGGCGCCAGCCATGGCCCCCGCGCCAGGCCAGGTGGGTCAGGCAGTCGTGATCGCGCAGGTCGCCGGGGTGCTGCGGAATGCCCTTGCGCTGCAGGTAGGCCGGCGCCGCGCAGATCTGCATCGCATACGGCGGCAAGGGCCGCGCCACCCATTCGGCCGAACCGAGCCGGCCCATCCGGACCACCGCGTCGAACTGCTCCTCGATCAGGTCGACGCGGCGATTGCTCAGGTCCAGCTCCACCGTCACCTGCGGATAGGCGGCCAGGTACTCCGCCACCAGCGGCGCCAGCACGCAGCTGCCCCAGGTAACCGGCGCACTGATCCGCAGCACGCCCTGCGGCTGGGCCTGCAGGCCGGCCACGCTCGCCTGCGCCTGCTGCACCTGATCCAGCACGTTGCGGCAGCCGGCCAGATAGTTGCGGCCGGCATCGGTCAGGCTCTGCCGGCGCGTGTTCCGCTGCAGCAGGCGCACGCCCAGGTGCGTTTCCAGCTGCTGGATGTACTTGCCGACCATCACCGACGACACCGCCAACTGCTCGGCGGCGGCATTGAAGCTGCCGTGTTCGACCACGGCCACGAAGGCCTGCATGCAGCGCAAGGTATCCATTGATAACCAGGAGTTTGCAATCTGCAAAGCATACGCCGGTTACCGAACCGCCGCCGCAGGCGCAGACTGGCCGCACGTCCTTTTCCGGAGCCTCCCGCATGAAGATTCTCCTCGTTGGTGCCAGCGGCACGCTTGGCCAGGCCGTGGCCGCGACCTTGGGCACCCATCACCAGCTGATCCGCGCTGGCCGCCATGGCGGTGACGTACAGGTGGACCTCACCGACGATGCCAGCGTGCAGGCCCTGTTCGCCCAGGTGGGCACGGTGGACGCGGTGGTGGCCACCACCGGCAAGCTGCACTTCGGCCCGCTGGGCACCATGACCCCGGCGCAGTTCAACGTGGGCCTGCAGGACAAGCTGCTGGGCCAGGTGCGGCTGGCGCTGGCGGCCCAGCATCACCTCACTGTCGGCGGCTCGATCACGCTCACCAGCGGCATCGTCAGCGCCCAGCCGATCCGCGACGGTGCCAATGCCACGGCGGTGAACGCCGCGCTGGAGGGCTTCGTGCGCGGCGCCGCCTGCGAGCTGCTGCCACGCGGACTGCGCATCAACGTGGTCAGCCCGAACGTGCTGGTCGAATCGCTGGCCGACTACGGCGCTTACTTCCCCGGTTTTGAAGCGGTCACCGCCCAGCGCGCGTCGCTGGCCTACCAGCGCAGTGTGGAAGGCGTGCAGAGCGGACAGGTCTTCAACGTGTGGTGAGACGCGGCGGCGGGCAGATGACGCGTATCGACCGGTAGTGCCGGCCGCTGGCCGGCTCCTCGCCCGCCCACGTATCGACCAACGGTCGATACCTACCGGGCCTGGTGGAACGGCACCGACACCCCCTCACCCCCAACGCTGCGGTCCATCGCCCTGGTCGCCCAGCGCGTCGCCCGGGTTGGCCAGCCGGCACCGCTTCAACGACAGGCAGCCGCAGCCGATGCAGTCGGTGAGCTGGTTGCGCAGCAGCAACAGCTGCTCGATGCGCTGGTCCAGCTCGCTGCGCCACAACGCCGACATCCGCGCCCACTCGGCCTTGGTCGGTGTCTTGTTCTCCGGCAATGCCGCAAAGGCGGTAGCCACCGCCTCCAGCGGCATGCCTACGCGCTGCGCCACACGGATCACCGCCAGCCGGCGCAGCACATCACGCGCGAACCGGCGCTGGTTGCCGGCGGTGCGCAGGCTGCGGATCAGGCCCTTGCGTTCATAGAAGTGCAGCGCCGACACTGCCACCCCGCTGCGTTTGGCCACTTCGCCCACACTCAGTTCCTGCGCGATCACTGCTTGACCTCAACCATGGTTCAGGTGGCATCCTGCGTGACGCGGGGATGCGCTGCAAGCACGCCCTGCCCGTCCGCTGCCTGGTACCCCGCATGTCTTCCGATGTAACCGCCGCCGCCGCGGCCCCCGCCGACGTGCCAACGCCGTCGATCCTGTCACCCCGCTACCGCGCCACCACCATCGGCATGGTCGCGCTGGTCTCGCTGTACGGCTTCGAAGCGCTGGCCGTGGCCGCCGCCATGCCCACGGTGGCGCACGACCTGGACGGCCTGCGCCTGTACGCGCTGGCATTCGGCGGAACCCTGGCCACCAGCGTGATCGGCATGACCCTGGCCGGGCGCTGGAGCGACCGGCTGGGGCCGGCGCGCCCGCTGTGGCTCGGTCTGGTCTGTTTCATCGCCGGGCTGCTGCTGGCCGGTTTCGCGCACACCATGCCGCAGCTGGTGCTGGGCCGGCTGCTGCAGGGGCTGGGGGCCGGTGCGGTCTCGGTGTCGCTGTATGTGATGGTCGGGCGCACCTTTCCCGAGGCCATGCGCCCGCGGGTCTTCGCGGCGTTCTCGGCCGGCTGGGTGGTGCCCTCGCTGATCGGCCCCGGTATCAGCGGGCTGATCGTGCAGCACCTCGGCTGGCGCTGGGTGTTCCTGATCGTGCCCCTGCTGGCGGTGCCGGCGGCCCTGCTGCTGCGCCCCGCCCTGCGTGACGTGGGCGCGCCGCCGCCGTCGGCGCGTAGCGATGACCGCGTCATCCGCTGGGCGGTCGGGGCCGCTGCGGGCGCGCTGCTGTTGTACATCGGCGGCCAGCAACAGGGCTGGACCGCCCTGGCGCTGCTGGCACCGGCGCTGGCCCTGCTGGCGCTGTGCAGCTGGAAACTGCTGCCGACCGGCACGCTGCGGTTACGCCGGGGGCTGCCCTGCGTGATCGCGCTGCGCGGCATCGCCGCGTCCGCCTTCTTCGGCTGCGAAGCCTTCCTGCCGCTGCTGCTGCAGCGCGAACGTGGGCTGAGCCCGCTGCTGGCCGGGGTGGCGTTGAGCCTGGGCGCGCTGGGCTGGTTCAGCGGCTCCTGGCTGCAGGGCCACCAGCAGCGCGGCTGGACGCGCCCGCAACTGCTGGTGACCGGCGCGTTGCTGATGTGCGTGGGCATCGTCGCCACCTCGCTGGCGATCCAGCCGGCCACGCCGTTGTGGTTTGCCCTGGCTGGTTGGACGCTTACCGGCTTCGGCATGGGCCTGATCTACCCCAGCCTGTCGGTGCTGACCCTGTCGTTGTCGCCGCCGGCGCAGCAGGGCGCCAACACCTCGGCGCTGCAGCTGAGCGAAGCGCTGGGCGTGGCCACCACGCTGGCAATCTCCGGCTCGTTGTTCGCGCTGTTCCTGCAGGGCAACGTGATGCTGGGCTACCTGCTCACCTACGCCATCATGCTGGTGCTGGCCGTAAGCAGCGTGGTCGTTGCACGGCGGATCTGAATCCCGCGCCCCGTAGCGCCGCGCTCTGCCCGGCTGCCGTCCCAATCCGTAGAGCCGGGCTCTGCCCGGCTGCTTCCGGCGCGAAGGTCAGCGGGGCAGAGCCCCGCTCTACGCGGCTGCTTCCCGTGCGAAGGGAAGCGGGGCAGAGCCCCGCTCTACGCGGATGCGTTTTACCGCCTGACGGTCAGCGGGGCAGAGCCCCGCTCTACGGGCGGGTACATGGCGCCGGTGGGTGCACGACGCCGATCAGGCCCGTTCACGGGTGCGTGTCGCCCACGTCCTTCAGGTCTTCGCGCAGGATGCGGCGGATTTCCAGCACGGCCTGCGGGGTTTCCTGCACGCTGTGCCCGGAGATGATCACCTTCTCCGACACCGCGCCGTCCAGGTGCGCACTCCAGTACGGCACCAGTCCATCGTCGGACTGCTGCAGCGGCACGTCGGGTTTGCGCTGGGCGATGATCGAGTGGTACTTCAGCCCCGGCATGATCGGCAACGCGCCGGCCGCCTTCACGAACGGGTCGCTGGCCTTGAGGTTGTCGATGCTGTTGGGAATCTGCAGTTTGGTCGGCTGCGCGGACTGACTCTCGGACTGTTGCAGGGTCTGGAAGACATCATCGAACTTGCCCAGGATGGTGATCGGCAGGCGCACCAGGCGCCCGATCAACCGCCCCAGCCGGTTGCCGGCGATGTCGGTGCCCTTGTGCGGGGCCGCGATGAAGATCGCGCGTTCCACGTTCGGCTCGGCGTTGAAATGCAGCAGCGGCCCCAGCTTGGCCTGCACCCGCTTCAGGCGCTCGCCCTTGAGGTCGTAGTTGGCCAGCAGGTCGTTCCACAGCACGTCACCGGAGGACGTCACCAACAAGCGGGCCAGCACCCCGCCCATGCTGTGGCCGATGAACACCATGTCCTTCGACGCCGGGCTGCTGCCGGTCGGGTCGAAATGCTTGAGCGTGTTGTCGAACGCCGCGTCGATCTCGAAGCGGTTCAACGCGATCGGCGCGTTGGTCGGGTAATAGACCTGCCACACCTGGAAGTGCTTGCGCAGCTCCGGATCACCCATGATCTCGTTGGCCACGTTCACCCACGCCTCCGGGCTGCTGCCCAGGCCGTGCAGCATGAAGATGATGCGGCGGTTCGGGTCCCACGGCTGCATCAGGTACATGTGCGGTTCGCCGATGCCTTCGCTCAGGCCAAACAGCGTGCGCAGCGACTGCGTGGCAAACCCCGACTGCGCCAGCCACATGCCGTAGGCGGCGGTGAAGTTGCCGGCCAGCGGCACCTTTTCGCCGTGCAGGTCCACGCTTTCGGTGGACTCGGGCGAATACACGTCGAACAGCACCTGGGTGGTGTCGAGCACCTGCTGCAGGCTGTCACCCTTGAAGCGCAGCAGCGCGGTGGCGTTGATCGCCGACATCTCGCTGTACTGCGGAATCTCCGCCTTGGTCCCGTCCGCCGCGGCCACCAGCTTGGGCGGGTCCATCACCACCACCAGCTCGGCACCGAAGCCATCGCGCCGGTAGGTGCTGCGCAGGCCGGCAAAGCTCACCGACGAGGCCGACACCATGCGGGTGGGAATGCTGGGCATGCGCAGTTCGTCGAAGTCCGAGGTCAGCGTCCAGCGCTCGCCGGCCACCGGGGCGTTGTAGTCCTCGCCCTCCAGCGCACTCTCGCGGGCGCGCTTGAACACCACCGCGGCGGTCTGCTCGGCGGCGTAGTTGTAGTAGTCGCGCACCTGGGTCTGGCGGTCTTCGAAGGCACGGTCCGACGGCGTGCGCCCGCTGAAGAACAGGTAGGCATAGGCGTAACGCGCCGCTTCCAGCCACGCATCCAGCGCCGCGTCGCTCATCGGGTGCTTGTCACGGTCCTTCGGCTTGGGGCTCAGGCCCAGCGCGGTCTTCACCCACAGCTCCGACAGCGCCGACAGGCGCTGTTCTTCCGGCAGCACGGCGGTGTCTTCCAGCGTCTTCTGGCAGGTGACCACGTCCTTGGCGCACAGGTCCTCGTCCAGCCCGACCACGCTCAGGGTTTCCTGCGATGCCGCGCTGAGCTTGCCCGAGGTGAGCACGTCGCCACGTTTGTTGGCCAGGTAGTCGGTGGGTGCCACCTGCTTCATGGTGACCATGGCGCAACCGCTGGACAGCAGCAGCGACAGCACCACCGCCAGCAGCGGCAGCAGGCGGCGGGGGAAGGTGTGGGGCACGGTCATGGTGCGGTTCCTTGTTGCATGCCCGGCACGCCCTGGCGGATCACCTGCGAGAACGCCGGGTCGTTGCCGGCGGCGCGTGCGCGGTCGGTGATGCGGCCCCGCGCCTTCAGCGTGGCGAAATCCACGCCGGGGGTGAGCACGCCCAGGTCGCGTGCGTATTCGGCGAAATACCCCGACACCAGGAGCCGGTAGTCCAGCGGCAGGCCGGGGGCGATCTGCTTGGCCAGCTCGTAGACGATGGTGGTGCAGTTGCTGGTCAGGGTGTTGTAGAACGCCGGTGCCGCGTCCAGCTTGCGCGCCTCGCCCAGGTAGGACACGAACAGCCCCTTGAGCTGTTCGCGGGTCATGCCGTGCAGGCGGTACAGGTACACATCTTCGCCACGCACATTGCTGCGCACGCGGATGATGTCGGTCTCTTCGGCGGCCACCAGGGTCATTTCGAACTTGCGGAAGAACCCGCCCAGCGCCGAGAACGACTCGCCGCGCTCCTTGCGGATCTCCAGCGAGAACACCAGCTGGCGACCGTCGGCGAAGCCGAAGGATATCAGCGTGTGGGCGATCATCGGCCCCATCCAGTACGACATCACCAGGTCGGCCGAGCGCAGCTGGTCCAGGTCATAGCTGCGGCGCACCCAGCGCACGTCGTGGTCGTCCTCGCTGCGCCAGGTGAAGTCGCGCACGTTGTCGAGCACGACGTGGGTGCCATCGAATTCGACCACCTTCAGCCGTTGCGCCACGTCGTCGGCCCAGACCCGGTCCTGGCGTGGGGTGAGCAGCAGCCACCACACGCCGCACAGCACCAGCGCGCCCACGTACACAGCGCCCGGCCAGCGCCCTGCCCGCGCACGCGCCACGCCCAGCGCGGTGGTCAGCGCAAAACCCGCCCACGCGGCGACGGCAACCCAGCGCAGCCAGCCCGGACCGGGCAGCTGATAGGCCAACAGGCCGGTCACCCACAGCGCTGCGACCAGCATCAACAGCGCCAGCCCCCATCGTCCTGCCTTCTTCACGCGTCGTTCCATCGTTGGTTCGGGGGCGCTAGTTAGCCACAACCGTGGTGCGGGGAACATGTCCGCCTGTTCAGCTTGGGCCGGCGGCATACTGGCGGCGTCCCCATGCGCACAGGAGGCGCTTGCCATGCCCGGTCTTCATTCCATCGGCGGGGTGCCGATCCAGCGCCACCACCTGGCCCGCTGCCATTGCGGCGCGGTGGTCCTGCGCCTGCACCTGCCCGACGGCGTGCTGTCGCCGCGCCGCTGCGACTGCTCGCTGTGCCGGCGCAAGGGCGCGATCGTGGGGTCGGTGAAGCTGGACGATCTGGAGGTCATCCAAGGCGAGCACGCGCTTCGGCTGTACCAGTTCAACACGCACGTGGCCAAACACTGGTTCTGTGGCACCTGCGGCATCTACACCCACCACCAGCGGCGCTCATCGCCGGACGAATACGGCTACAACCTGGGCTGCCTGGACGGCATCAATCCGTATGCGCTGGGCGAGGTGCCGGTCAGCGACGGGGTCAATCACCCCTCGGACCGGCAGCCGGCTCAGTGACTGCGCCGCCGCGTCGGCGCGGCGACCTTCTGCCACGGTGCCATCGAGGTGCGCCCCGCGCGTACAGGTCGCTTGAGCAGCAACCTGCGCTGGGCGGCATCGGGCAACGGCGGGGGCGTCACGGCCTCGCGGGCCGGGCGTGCGGGCCAGAGTCGGTCTAGCAACCACATGGCGTGTCTCCGTGGGGGACGGGCACGTGTCACGTTACCGGCGCCCCGGCATAGGCCGGGTGAGGCCCGCACGACAGCCATGTGACGGCCACGCTGCGCCGATCACGCCGCCGGTGCGGACCTGCCCAGCCGCCGCACCAGCACGAAGAACAGCGGCACCAGCACGATCGCCAACAGCGTGCCCGACAGCATCCCGCCAATCACGCTCATGCCGATCTCGCGGCGGCTGACCGCGCCCGCGCCGGTAGCCAGGGCCAGCGGGATGACGCCGGCGATGAAGGCCAGCGAGGTCATCACGATCGGGCGCAGGCGCAGGCGCGCGCCCTGCAGCGCCGCGTCCACCGCCGAACTGCCGGCGCGGTACCGGGCCTCGGCAAACTCCACGATCAGGATGGCGTTCTTGGCCGACAACCCGATGGTGGTAAGCAGGCCCACCTGGAAGTAGATGTCATTGACGAACCCGGCCGCCGTGGTGGCCAGCACGGTGCCCAGCACGCCCAACGGAATCACCAGCAGCACGGCCACCGGCACCGTCCAGCTCTCGTAGAGCGCGGCCAGGCACAGGAAGATGAAGGCGATCGACGCCGCATACAGCCACAGGGTCTGGTTGCTCGACAGCTGTTCCTGGTAGGACAGCCCGCTCCATTGCAGCTCGAAGCCGGGCTCGGCGGCCACCAGCGCCTGCATGCGCTGCATCGCCTCGCCGGAACTGCGTCCTTCGGCGGCGCTGCCCTGGATCTCCATCGCCGGCAGGCCGTTGAAGCGCTGCTGCAGTTGCGGGCCGCGCGCCCAGTGGCTGCTGGCGAAACTGGCGAAGGAGGCCATCTGCCCGTCGCTGCCGCGCACGTACCACTGGCCGATGTCGTCGGGCACGCTGCGGTAGGGCTGGTCGCCCTGCAGGTAGACGCGCTTGACCCGGCCACGGTCGAGGAAGTCGTTAACGTAGGTGCCACCCCAGGCCGCCGCGAGGGTGCTGTTGATGTCGGCCTGCGCCAGCCCCAGCGCACTGGCCTGGGCATGGTCGATGTCCAGGTGCAGTTCGGCCTTGTCGCCCAGCCCGTTCAGGCGCACCGAGCTGAGCCCGTCGTCCTGGTTGGCCGCGCCCACCACCCGCTGCTGCGCCGCCTGCAATGCGGTGCGCCCGGCCGCGCTGCTGTCCTGCAGCCACAGTTCAAAGCCGCTGGACTGCCCCAGCCCGCGCACCGCCGGCGGCGCCAGCACGTTGACCTTGGCATCGGCCAGCCCGCGGAAATGTGCGTTGGCCCGCGCGATGATCGCCGCGGCGGTGTTGTCACCATCGCGCTCGCCCCAGGGCTTGAGCGCCAGGAAGCCCTGCCCGGCGTTCTGCCCGGTGCCGGCATTGTTGCGCCCCACCACCACGAACGCGGCCTCCAGGTTTTGCTGTTCGTTCTGCAGGAAGTACTGGCTGATCTGCGCGCCCAGCGCCTCGGTGCGCGCCATCGGCGTGCCTTCCGGGGTGGAAAACTGGAACATCACCTGGCCCTGGTCTTCCACCGGCAGGAAGCCGGTGGGCATGCGGGCATACAGGGCCACCATGGCCACGATCACCAGCAGGTAGAACGCCATCCAGCGCTTGGGCGCGGCCACCACGCCGCCCAGACGCCGCCGGTAACCGTCCTGGCTGCGCTCCACGCCGCGGTTGAACCAGGCAAAGAAACGGCCAGGGGGTTTCTGTGCGCCCGATGGTTTGAGCAGCGTGGCGCACAGCGCCGGCGTCAAGGTCAGCGCGACCAGCGCCGACAGCGCCATCGCCGAAGCAATGGTGATCGAGAACTGCCGGTAGATGATGCCGGTGGAACCGCCGAACAGCGCCATCGGCAGGAACACCGCGCCCAGCACCACGGTGATGCCGACCAGCGCGCCGGTGATCTCGCCCATGGATTTTTCGGTGGCTTCGCGCGGCGGCAGGTGTTCCTCGTGGATGATGCGCTCCACGTTCTCCACCACCACGATGGCATCGTCCACCAGCAACCCGATCGCCAGCACCATCGCAAACAGGGTGAGCGTGTTGATGGTGAACCCGGCCACGGCCAGCACCCCGAACGTGCCCAGCAGCACCACCGGCACGGTGATCGCCGGGATCAACGTGGCGCGCACGTTCTGCAGGAACAGGAACATCACGATCACCACCAGCACGATGGCCTCGATAAGCGTGTGGATCACCCCTTCGATGGAGACCCGCACGAACGGCGTGCTGTCACGCGGGTACGCCACCTGCACGCCAGGCGGGAAGCCCGGGCGCAGTTTCTCGATGGTCGCGCGTACCGCGTCGGCGGTTTCCAGCGCGTTCGCGCCGGAGGCCAGCGTCACCGAAAAACCCGCCGCCGGGTAGCCGTTGAGGTAGCTGCTGGTCTGGTAGTTCTCCGCGCCGATCTCCACCCGCGCCACGTCGGCCAGGTGCACCGCCGCACCACTGGGCAGCGTGCGCAGGATGATCGTGCGGAACTGTTCGGGGGTCTGCAGCCGCGACTGCGCGGTGACCGTGGCCGTGAGGCTCTGCGTGGGCGCTGCCGGCAACGCACCGAGTTCACCGGCGGTCACCTGCGTGTTCTGCGCTTCGATGGCACTGCGCACGTCGACGGGCATCAGGTTGAAGGCACGCAGCTTGTGCGGGTCCAGCCAGATGCGCATGGCGTACTGCGCACCGAACACGTTGATCTCGCCCACGCCCGGAATGCGGCTGATCGGGTCCTGCACGTTGCTGACCAGGAAGTCGGACACATCCACGCGCTCCATGCGCCGGCTGGTGTCGTACAGCGACACCACCATCAATGCATCGCCCTGCGACTTGGCCACGGTCACGCCCTGCTGCTGCACTTCCTGCGGCAGCCGGTTGATGGCTTGGTTGACGCTGTTCTGCACCTGCACCTGGGCGATGTCCGGGTTGGCGCGCTGGTCGAAGGTGACCGTGATCCGCGCCTGGCCCGAAGACGAACTGGTGGAGGAAAAATACAGCAGGTGGTCGATGCCCTTGATCTGCTGTTCGATCACCTGGGTGACGCTGTCTTCCACGGTCTGCGCCGAGGCGCCGGTGTAGTTGGCGGTGATGTTGACCTGCGGCGGGGCGATGTCCGGGTACTGCTCCACCGGCAGCTGGGTCACCGCAATCGCGCCCAGCGCCATGATGCAGATCGCCAGCACCCAGGCGAATACCGGGCGATGGATGAAAAAACGCGGCAGCATGCGCTCAGCCCTTCCCGGCGGGGGCGGCGGCAGGCTTCACCCGCACCGGCATGCCGTCGGCCAGGCCCTGTGCGCCGGCCACCACCACCCGTTCGCCGGCCGCGATGCCATCCAGCACCAGCCATTGGTTGCCCACCGCGCGGGCGGTGCGGAACACGCGCAGCCGCGCCTTGCCGTCGGCGTCCACCACCCACGCCTGCGCCTCGCCCTTGGGGCTGCGGTCCACCGCCGCCTGCGGCACCAGCAGCGCCTGCTGGCGGATGCCCTGGCCCACCTGGCCGCGCACGTACATGCCCGGCAGCAGCTGGCCGTCCGGATTGGGGAACTGCGCGCGCAGGGTGATGCTGCCGGTGGCCTGTTCCACATCGATGTCGGCAAATTCCAGCGTGCCCGGCAGCGGGTAATCGGTGCCGTCGGACAGGCGCAGCCGCACTGGCGCGGTACTGGCCTGCACGCCGCCTTCGGCGATCGCCCGGCGCAGCGCCAGGTATTCGTTGCTGGACTGGGTGATGTCCACGTTCATCGGGTCCACCTGCTGGATCCGCGCCAGCGGTTCGGCCTGGCCGGAGGTGACCAGGGCGCCCGGGGTGAACAGCGCGCGGCCGATGCGGCCGGCGATCGGCGCGGTGACCGTGGCAAAGCCCAGCCGCGTGCGTGCGGTATCGCGGGCGGCCTGCGCCGCCTGCACGGCCGCGGCGGCCTGCTGTCCGCTGGCAATGGCGTCGTCCACATCCTGGCGCGCGGCCAGCTGGTCCTTGCCCAGCGCCTGCAGCCGCTGCGCGCGCAGGCGCGCGGCCACCGCCGTGGCCTCGGCGGTCTTCAGGTTGGCCTGCGCCTCGTTCAGCGCGGCCTGGTACAGCGCCGGTTCGATCTGGAACAACGGTTGCCCGGCCCGCACCATCTGGCCCTGCTCGAACAACCGCGCCACCAGTACCCCGTCCACCTGTGGGCGCACTTCCGATTCCTGCGAGGCCACGGTGCGCCCCGGCAGCTCCTGATCCAGTGCCAGCGGCTGGGCCTGCAGGGTCAGCACGCTTACCTCCGGCGCGGCCGGTGCCGCCTTGGGCGCGTCCTTGCCGCAGGCCGCCAGCAGGGTGGCCATGCCCAAGGCGAGCCAGGGCGCGCGCCAGGCCAGGGGCGACAGCCGGGCACGGGCCGGGAAGGAGGAATACGTGGGGGTCATCGGTTGCGGGGTTCCAGGCGTGGGGGAAGCGCTGGGCGTGCCGCCAAAGGAACGGCGCACGGCCCGGAGACGTCGATACCCAGGGCAGACGTCCTGTGTGGACGCGCGCGGCCAGGGCCGCAGCGGGGTTCCACGGGGCCGAATATAGAAGACACAGCGGTGCGATCCGGCGAAGAACGCATGAAACATTTTTCATTTGCCCTGGCTGCGCCCGGTTGCGACGATGCACGGGACCCCGCCTTCAAAGTGGCCCATGCCGCGCGTACTCACCATCGAGGACGACCTAGTCACCGCCGAGGAAATCGCCACCGAACTGCGCAGCCACGGCTTCGAGGTGGACCTGGTGGCCGACGGCGACACCGGCCTGGCAATGGCGCGGCGCGGCGACTACGCGGTGATCACCCTGGATCGCATGCTGCCCGGCATCGACGGCCTGGCCCTGGTCACCGCCTTGCGGCGTGACGGCATCACCACCCCGGTACTGATGATCAGCGCGTTGTCCGACGTGGACGAGCGCGTGCGCGGGCTGCGCGCCGGCGGCGACGACTACCTGACCAAGCCGTTCGCCTCCGATGAAATGTCGGCGCGCGTGGAGGTGCTGATCCGCCGCCATGGCCAGGCCAGCGTCGCCGACAACGTCCTGCGCGCCGGCGATCTGGAACTGGACCTGATGACCCGCTCGGTGCGTCGCGCCGGGCAGGAGATCGCGCTGCTGCCCACCGAATTCAAACTGCTGGAATTCCTGGTCCGCAACGCGGGCCAGGTGGTCACCCGCAGCATGCTGTTCCAGGAAGTGTGGGGCTACCACTTCGACCCTGGCACCAACCTGATCGACGTGCATATCGGGCGGGTGCGCAAGCGCATCGAACACCCCGGCCGCGAGCAGCCGATCAAGACCGTCCGCGGAACCGGCTATGTCCTCGACCCACACCCCTGAGCAATGGCGCTCGTCCAGCAGCCGCCTGCTGGGCCTGTACTGCATCCTGTTCGTGGCCTGGTCGAGCATGCTGCTCGGGGTGATGTACTGGCGCATTTCCGACTATCTCAGCGACCTGTCCGAATCGGGCCTGCAGCAGCGCGCGCACCTGTTCATGACCTTCGAAGGCGCGGCGCTGGATGACGCCCTGCGCGACAGCCTCCGCTACGACCTGCACCAGGTGTACGCCTATGGCCTGTTCACGGCCGCCGGGCAACCGCTGGCCGGTCCGTTGGTGGCCGTGCCTTCGGAGCTGCCCCTCGACGGCCGCTCGCATCCGGTGGACGGCTGGGTCCTGGCAACGGGCGCGCGTGATGAGGGGGGCAGTGCGCTCGGCGTGACCACCCACGACGGCCGGGTGCTGGTGTTCGTCCGCCAGAACGGCAAGCTCACCGCGGTCAACAGCATCATTCTGGATGCCTTGCTGTGGGGTGTGTCGCTGACCGTCATTCCCGGGCTGGCCGGCTGGCACATCCTGCGACGGCGCCCGTTGAAACGTATCCAGCAGATCGAGGCGGCCACCAATCGCATCGTCGCCGGTGATCTGGGGCAGCGCCTGCCCGTGTCGGACCGGCGCGACGAGATCGACCGCCTGTCCAGCATCGTCAACGCCATGCTCGAGCGCATCGAACAGCTGATGACCGAGGTCAAAGGGGTGTGCGACAGCATCGCGCACGACCTGCGCACGCCGCTTACCCGGCTTCGCGCCCACCTCTACCGCACCCGGGTAGCGCTGGACGAACACGACCCGCACGCCGACCAGATCGACAAGGCGCTGCTCGAGACCGACCTGCTGATGGCACGCTTCGCCGCGCTGCTGCGCGTGTCGGAACTGGAAAGCCACCAACGCCGCTCGGCATTCGTCGATATCGACGTGGCCGACCTGCTGCAGGAAGTGCATCAGTTCTACCTGCCGCTGGCCGAAGAAAAGCAGCAGGTGCTGGCGCTGGAGATCGCGCCGTCGCTGGCGCCGGTCAGCGGCGACCGCGAGCTGCTGTTCGAAGCACTGGCCAACCTGCTGTCCAACGCGCTGCGCTTCACCCCCGAACACGGCCGCATCCTGCTGCGGGCGGTGGACGACGGCGGCGCCACCCGCATCGATGTCATCGACAACGGCCCAGGCATCGCGCCGCAGGACCGCGCCCTGGTCTACCAGCGCTTCTTCCGCGGCGGCGCCGAGGCCGGGCATGGCGAAGGCTTCGGGCTGGGCCTGTCGATCGTGGCAGCGATCGTCGGACTGCACGGGTTTCGCCTGCGCACCGGCGCCAGCCCGGACGGCGGTGCCTGGTTGAGCATCCGCTGCGTGGCCGACGCGCTCCACTGACGAGGCCCAATCCGTTCAGTTTGAGAATCATTTGTATTCGCAATAGGTCATCCGGATAATCCGTCGCCACCTGCCTGCCCGGACCGCCCCGATGCCTGCCCTGCCCCGTTCCCGCACCCTGCTGCTGTGGTCGCTGGCCACCCCCGCCCTGCTGGCCTCGGCCATCGCCCAGGCCCAGGACAACAGCGCTGCACGTACCCTGGATGCGGTGACCGTGGTGGCCGAGCGCGCCAGCACCGCCACCAAGACCGACACCCCGCTCACCCAGACCCCGCAGGCGATCAGCGTGGTGACCCGCGAGCTGTTCAGCGACCGCGGCGCGCACAACCTGCAGGAAACCCTGCGCTACAGCGCCGGCGTCACCGCCGACGCCTACGGCCTGGATACCCGCAGCGACGGCAGCACCGTGCGCGGCCTGGACCCGGTGCAGTACCTGGACGGCCTGCGCCGCAGCTACGGCTTCAACCCGATGGCACGCACCGAGGTGTATGGCCTGGAGCGGGTGGAAGTGCTGCGCGGCCCGTCGTCGGTGCTGTACGGCGCCGGCGCCACCGGCGGCATCATCAACGCCATGACCAAGCGCCCCACCTTCACCGACCTCGGCGGCGAACTGGGCGTGCAGCTGGGCAACTTCGACCGCAAGCAGTTCCAGGGCGACATCGGCGGCAGCCTCAACGACGCCGGCACCGTGGCCGGCCGCGTGGTCGGCCTGGTCCGCAATGCCGGCATGCAGACCGACGGCGTCGACGACGACCGCGTCTATATCGCCCCCTCCATCAGCTGGCGCGGCGAGCGCAGCAACCTCACCCTGCTGGCCAGCTACCAGCACGACAAGACCGCCTCCAGCCAGCAGTTCCTGCCGGTGGTGGCCACCTTGAACGCACCGGCCGGCCGGCCGCGCCTGGACCCGTCGACCTTCCTCGGCGACCACGACTTCGACATGCTCGATTCGCGCGTGTACAGCCTTACCGCGCTGTTCGACCACGCCTTCAGCGACACCGTCAGCCTGCGCTCCTCGGTGCGCTACCTGGACGGCAAGACCGAGTTCCGCGAGCTGTACCCGGACACCTACACCAACCCGACCGACCCGTTCATCGATGCCGACAAGCGCGTGGTCAACCGCAACGCCTACGGCGTGCGCCCGGACGTGCGCGTGCTGACCAGCGACACCGCGTTGCAGTTCGACGTGGCCACCGGGGCGTTCCAGCACCTGCTGCTGGCTGGCGTGGACTACACCGACTACCGCGAAGAATCGCTGAGTCTGGATGCCACGCCCACGCCGATCGACATTTACGCACCGGTCTCCACCGGCGTCACCATCAACGGCTGGAACCGCCTGCCCAACCAGCGCACCACCCAACTGGGCGTCTACGTGCAGGACCAGATCCGCTGGGCCGACCGCGTCTCGCTGGTGCTCGGCGCGCGCCGTGACCATGCGCGCAGCAAGACCGAAGGCCTGCCCAGCCAGACCGACAACGCCACCACCTACCGCGCCGGCCTGATCGGTGACATCGGCGCGGGCGTCTCGCCGTACATCAGCTACAGCGAGTCGTTCCTGCCGGTCAACGGCCAGGACCTGTACGGCCGCGCGTTCAAGCCAATGCAGGGCCACCAGACCGAAGCCGGCGTGAAGTGGCAGCCGGCGCGCACCCTGCTGGTCACCGCCTCGGTCTACCGCATCACCGAAACCAACCGCCAGACCAACGATCCGGACAACGTGCTCAATGTCATCCAGACCGGTGAAATCCAGTCCAAGGGCGTCGAGCTGGAAGGCCAGTTCTCCTTCGCCAACGACCTCACCGTCACCGCCGCCTACGCGCGCAACAAGGCCGAAGTCACCAGGAGCAACTTCGCCATGGAAGTGGACCAGCGCCTCAACGACACCCCGCAGGAGCTGACTTCGCTGTGGATCGCCAAGGGCTTCCAGCTCGATGCCGACGCGCGCCTGCGCGTGGGCGTGGGTGGCCGCTATGTCGGCAACACCCAGTCGCTCGGCTACGGCGGTTTCATCCGCACGCCGAGCTACACGCTGATCGACGGCCTGTTCGAAGTGCAGGTCACCGACTGGACCATGGCGCTGAACATCACCAACCTCACCGACAAGAAATACTTCGCGCCGTGCCGCAACTTCGGCGACTGCTTCACCGGTAACCCGCGCACGGTCACCGGCACGATCAGCTACCGGTTCTGACCGCCGCCGGTGCCGGCGACCGCCCCAGCAACGCATGCACCAGCAGCGCGCTGGCGGCGGTGAGCACGGCCAGCCCGCGCAGCAGCGCCACCAGCGCCTCGCTGCTGGCCTGCTGCAGCACCTGCGGCGGCAGGCCCGGCAGCAGGGCCGTGGCCTGGGCCAGCGACCCGGTGGCCAGGTAGGCACCGGCCCGCGCCAGCGTGGCGGCCGGCAAGCGGCCGTCCACACCCAGCCGCTGCGCCACCAGCATCGCCAGCAACGCGGTGACCGCAGCCAGCGCAATGCCCTCGCCGGCCACCCGCACCGTGCCGAAGATCCCCGCCGCCATGCCGGCGCGCTGCACCGGCACCACGCTCACCGACAAACCATCCATCAGCCCCCACGGCAGCGCAGTGCCCGCGCCGATCAGCAGCAATGCCGGCCACCACTGCGCGGGCGGTGCGTGCAGTACCTGGCGTGACAGCGCGTACAACCCCGCCGCACAGACCAGCAGCCCCACCGCACACAACCGCGCCGCCCCGACCTGTCGCGACCATCCGGCCGCCAGCATCGGCAGCACCAGCATCGGCGCCGACAACGCCAGCATCTGCAGGCCCACCCGGGTCGGCGACTGACCCTGCACCCCGAGCAGGTGCAATGGCAGCACCACCAGCAACACTACATACCCCAGGCAGGTGGCCACCGGCAGCAGCTGCACGCCGAGGAAGCGGCGCTGCGCGAACAGGGACAGATCCAGCAGCGGCGGCCGCGCGCGCGCTTCCACCCGCACGAACAGCACCAGCAACAGCAGCGTGGCCAGCGCCGCGCCGATCACCTGCGGCGACCCCGCGCCGTGTTCGGCCAGTACCAGCAGCATCACCGTCAGCGCGGCCAGCATCAGGCTGAAGCAGAGCATGCCGGCCACATCCAGGCGCGCCGGCGGGCCGCGGCTTTCGTCCAGGTGGCGCAACGCCAGCGCCCAGCCTGCCAACGCCAGCACCCCACCACTGGCAAACACCGCGCGCCAGCCCAGCGTCTGCAGCAGCAGGCCGGCCAGCAGAGGCCCCAGCGCCAGCCCCACCCCGAACATCGTGCCCATCAACGCGAACACCCGCGTACGCGCATGGCCCTGGAAACGCTGCGCCAACGCCGCACTGCCCGACGCCAACGCGGCGGCGGCAGCCACACCCTGCACGCCGCGCGCCAGGTCCAGCGCGCGCAGGTCCGCCGCCAGGCACACCGCCAACGTTGCCAGCACGAAGCCCGCGCTGCCGCACAGGAACAGCCGGCGACGACCGAACCGGTCGGCCAGCCCCCCGGCGGCCAGCAACAGGCTGCCGAAGCTGAGCATGAAGGCGTTGGTGACCCACGCCAGCGCGCTCGGCGCGCCCTGGAACCGGCCGGCCAGCGCTGGCACCGCCACCGCGCCGGCCGAGAAGGACAACGGCAGCGCGAGCGCCACCAGGCACACCGCCAGCACGCCCCAGCGCGGATCGCGGCGCAGGTCATCACGGGACAACAAAGACATGGGGGATCCAGACAACACGGGAAATTGACGATACAGCGGCGTCTATCCAGCAAAAACGCCCGCGATTGCATTTGATTACGGACGTTTGTTCCGCAATCATCGCCCCATGGATTCGCTGACCGCCCTGCTCGCCTTCGTCCGCACCGCCGAAACCGCCAGCTTCGTCGGCGCTGCCCGCAGCCTCGGCCTGTCGCCTTCCACGGTTGGCAAGCGCATTGCACGCCTGGAGCAGCAGCTGGGCGTGCGCCTGTTCCAGCGCACCACGCGGCGGGTACACCTCACCGAAGAAGGCGAGCTGCTGCTGCAGCGCTGCCGACGCGCGTTGGATGAGCTGTCCGATGTACAAGCCGACCTGGCCCAGCGCCAGCAGTCGCCCCGCGGCCTGCTGCGGGTGGGGCTGCCCACCATCGGCTACCGCTTCCTGCTGCCGCTGTTGCCACTGTTCCGGCAACGCTACCCGGACGTGCAGCTGGAGCTGGACTTCAACGACCGCCTGGTCGATGTGGTCAGCGAAGGGCTGGACGTGGTGATCCGCAGCGGTGAACTGGCCGACTCCAGCCTGATGGCGCGCCGCCTGGGACCGTTCCACTTCGTGCTGTGCGCCGCGCCGGCGCACCTGCACGCGCACGCAGAACCGACCACGCTGGCGCAGCTGGCGACGCATCCAGCGGTGCGCTTCCGCTACCCCACCACGGGCAAGCTGCAGCCGTGGTTGCTGCCCGGGCACGATGGCGATGCCGGCGCCGCGCTGGCCACGGTGATGACCTGCAACAACATGGAAGCGCTGCTCGCCGCCGCGATCGGGGGGCTGGGCGTGGCGTGGATGCCCGACTTCCTGGCCGCCGACGCGCTGGCCGACGGCCGGCTGCAGGCGCTGCTGCCCGACCACCCGCGGCAGCCCGGCCAGTTCTCACTGCTGTGGCCGGGCACGCGTCAGCCCAGCGCGCGCCTGCGGGTGTTCATCGACTTCATGGCCGAGCACCTCTTCAGCGCCGCACCGTCGCCGCCTGCTGCACGCGCGCGGCGCTGACCGCTCCGGCCGCATCACGTACCATCGCCCGCATCCCTGCCAGCCCTGCGCCAGCCGAATGCAACGATCCACCCTCAACGCCTGGTTCCTCGTGCACAAGTGGACCAGCCTGGTCTGCACCGTGTTCCTGCTGCTGTTGTGCCTGACCGGCCTGCCGCTGGTGTTCGGCGAAGAGATCGCCCACCTGGTCGAACCGCACGTGGACGCACCGGCCACCGATGCCGCCCCGCGCAATCTGGATGCACAGGTGCGCACCGCGCTGGCGCAGTACCCGGGCAACGTGCCGCTGTTCGTCGGCTGGGACCCGGACGCGCCCACCGTGTACGTCAACACCGGTGCACGCGCCGACACCCCACCGCCGCAGATGCAGACCGCGCTGCTGCACGCGATCAGCGGCGAGGTGCTGCCGGCCGCGCAGTTCAACGAAGGGGTGATGTACTTCCTGTACCGCCTGCACACCGATCTGTTCCTGGGCCTGCCCGGCATGCTGTTCATGGGCGTGATGGGGCTGCTGTTCGCCGTGGCGATCATCTCCGGCCTGGTGCTCTACGGCCCGTTCATGCGCAAGCAGCCGTTCGGCACCCTGCGCACGGGGCGCAGCCGTCGTCTGGCCTGGCTGGACCTGCACAACGTGCTGGGCGTCGTCACCCTGGGCTGGGCGCTGGTGGTGGGCATCACCGGCGCGATCAACACCGTCGCCAAGCCACTCGAGCAGGCGTGGCAAGGCGAGCAGCTGGGCGAATTCGCCGCACGCTACGCCGGCCAGCCACGCCCCACCACGCTGGCCTCGCTGCAGGCGGCGGTGGACACCGCGCGCGCTGCGGAACCGGGCATGCGCCCGGCGTTCGTCAGCTTCCCCGGCACCGGCTACAGCGGCAACCACCACTATGGTGTGTTCATGCAGGGCAACAGCGCACTCACCGAACGCCTCTACCGCCCGGTGCTGATCGACGCACAGACCGGCGCGCTCACCGCGCAGCCGCAACTGCCGCTCTACATGAGCGTGCTGCTGCTCAGCCAGCCGCTGCACTTCGGTGACTACGGCAAGCTGCCATTGAAGATCCTGTGGGCGCTGCTGGACCTGCTCACCATTGGCGTGCTCATCAGCGGCCTGTACCTGTGGTTCAAGCGCGGCAGCACCGCGCAACGGGTAACCGAACTCGAACGCGCCGCGCGCACCGGAGCACCCGAATGAGCCGTCCTTCCGACGCACCGCGCAGCCCGTTCGTGGCCCCGGCCTGGATCGCCGCAGCCAGCCTGCTGGGGCTGGTCAGCGCGTTGCTCGGCGATGGCATCTTCGATGTGGTGTCGTGGCTGATCTTCGCCGGTCTGGTGGCGCTGGCCGTGCGCGCCTGGGTCAAACGCACCCGCTAAACTGTCCGGCCTGCACACCGAGCGACCACCGTGACCCTCACCCACCGCAACGTGCTCAACCACCTGGCCGGCGGCGAACTGGTTGAAGCGATCGAATCTGACGTGAAGCGCTGCGCGTTGTGGGCGCGTCTTTCCCCCGACAAGGCTGCGCGTGAACCGGCCGAGATCGGCGCGGAGGTCATTGCCACCCTGATGCTGCGCTGGCAGTGCATCCTGGACAGCGACGACAGCATCACCACCCCGCTGTACCGCCACACCACCGCACTGGCGCTGGCCACCGCACTGCACCAGCAGGGGTTCGCATCCGCCGCGGTGACCGCCAAGGCCATCGCGGCGATCAGCGCCTTGAGCGAGGCGGGGGCCTTGAGCGATCACTTCCGCCGCAAGCGCGCGCAGATCGCCAGCCTGTTGGAAAGCGAACCGATGATGCCAGCGCGCCGCCCGGGCATGCAGAAGTCCTTCACCCGATGGCGCGCCGGTGACATCGCCTCGGTGCAGGTGGACGGCCAGTACCATGCGTTCTACGTGCTGAGTGCCAACCAGGGCGCACCGGTGGTGGAGTTCTATGACTACCTCGGCCCTGTCGCGCCCACCTTGGACGTGCTGGCCACGCTACCGGCGCGCGGCACCTCGCTGGATCCGAAGGACAACTACCTGCATCGTCTGGCCCTGTACGGCCTGGTCCACCAACCGGATCCGGCGAACCAGTTCGTTCTGCTCGCCAGCGGCGCCGAAGGGCCGGACAACCGCCACCTGCTTCGCCGCGACGGGCTGTACACCGTCAGCGACGTGTTCCGCACCCTCCATTGGCTACGTGCGTACCGCTGAACCGCATAGCGTCGCCGTCCAGTGCGCGGGCTATGCTGTTCGGCCTTCCACGGACCGGAGCCGTTCATGTCGATCACCCATCGCAGCATTCTCCAGCAGCTCGCCGGCGGCGATCTTGTGGATGCCATCGAACGCGACGTGAAGCACTGCGTGCGGCGCGCGCGCTCCGGTCCCGATCCTGCCGCGCACAGCCAGGCGACCATCGGTGAGGGCGTCGTCGACACGCTGTTGATGCGCTGGCACCACATCCTGGACAGCGACGACACGGTCGCCACGCCGCTGTACCGCCACACCACCGCGTTGGCCCTGGCCACCGCCCTGCATCAACAGGGCATCCAGTCCCCTGCGTTGACGGCCAAGGCGCTTGCCGCGATCAAGGCCCTGAACAAGGCGGTGGCATTGAGTGACCACTTCTACCGCAAAAGCCCGGACATCGTCCGCCTGCTCAAAAGCGCACCGGTGATGCCGGTGCGACGCCCGGGCCTGCAGAAATCACTCACGCGCTGGCGCGCCGGTGACGTTGCGTCCATGCAGGTGGATGACCACTACCACGCGCTCTACGTGCTGGAGATCAGCGATGGTGCGCCGGTCGTGGCGTTCTACGACTACCTGGACCGCACTCCGCCCACCTTGGAACGGCTGGCCAACGTGCCGGAGCGCGGCACCTCGCGCACTCCGGAAAACAGCTGCCTGGACCGGCGCGCACTCTACGGGCTGGTCCACCAGCCGGACCCCGCCAACCAGTTCGTGCTGCTTGCCAGCGGTGCCGACGCCCCGGACAACAGCCGCCTGATGCGCGGTGACGCGCGGGAGACCGTCACCGATGTGTTCCGCACGATCCAGCACCTGCGCGCTTATCTGTAAGCGCGTCGCGCCGCACATCCACAGCTGGAGCGCGAAGCGCGCGTCGTCACCCTCGATGGACCGGTACAGGATCTCGCCGCAGCGCGGCCGTCAGCGCGATTCCGCCACCGTCGGTGCAATGGCCGGCCACTGCCCGGCGATGTCTTCGATGCTGCCGGCACGCACCGCGCGCAGATCGCGCGGGTAGGCCACGCCCTCGGCCTCGGTGCTGCGCGTGGCATGGAACTGGCCGTTGCTGGCCCGCAGGATCCAGCCGCCGTCCACGCACGCCGGGGACGCCAGGAATGCCACGCCCGGCGCCACCGCATCCGGATGCAGCTCGTCCGGCTCGCCTTCCACGCCCCACAGGCGTGTCTTGGCTACCGGCGACACCGCGTTGACCACGATGCCATGCGGCGCGCCCTCGGCAGCCAGCACGTTGACGATGCCCACCGCCGCCAGCTTGGCTGCGGCATAGGCTGCCAGCCCCTTCTGCACGTACTGCGGGTACAACGCACGGTCGGAGGTGGTGAGTACGATGCGACCGTGGCGGTTGGCCTGCATCGAGGGCCACGCGGCCTCGGCCAGCCACAGCGGCGTCTTGGCCGCGAGCGTCATCATGCGGTCGAAGTGGTCATCGTCCAGTTCCTCAATGGGCTGGTACTCCACCCACCCGGCGTTGTGGATGATGAAATCCAGCCGCCCGTGGCGCTGCAGGATGCCGGCGACCAGGGCCTGGCAGTCGGCGCGGGTGTCGATGCTGCCGTGTGCCGCGTGCACGCCCAGCCCGCCCTCGCGCAGCAGCGCGACCGTCCGGGCAATCCGCTGCGGGTCGTGGCCCGTGCCGTCCAGCCCGGCACCCACGTCGTGCATTACCACCTGTGCGCCGCGCTGGGCCAGCAGACGGCTATAGGCCAGACCCAGCCCACTGGCCGCGCCGGTCACCAGGCCCACCTGGCCTTGGAAGGAAACGTGATGCGTTGTTGTCATCCGCACAGCATCGGACAGCAACAGGGTGCGCCGCCAATACCTGTTGCGTGCCGTGGCAATACGCTGCAGGTATCGTCAGCGCCCGCGTGGGCCAGGTGCGGCCGGCCCGCGCTGAAGACGGTACATCGTGTAGGCAATGGCCAGCCATAGCAGCAGGTAGAGCAGCAGCAGGCCGGTGCCCACCGACAGCACGTCCTCCGCCCTGGTCCGGGCCACCAGCCGCCAGGTATCCACGCCCGCGGTGCCAAGGCCAATAAGCAATACGCCCACGCCCACGAACGTACCCAGCCACCGCACCCAGGCATGCCGGCGGACCAGCAGCAGGGGCAGCAACACCGCCAGGGTGACTGCGAGTAGCAGCAGGGTCATGCCGGTGAGCAGGCCGGTGAAATCCGACGCCAGTGCCGGCAGTGGCAGGCAGGCAAGTGCCCCGGCGTACAACCGTGCGACGTGCCTGCCCCGGCATGGACCCGCGGCGTGCGCGCTCATGCTGTCAGCTCCCTTGCCCTGCCCGTGTACGTTCACAGTGGAAGCCGATTGGCCACGAAGTTGACCACGTTGCCCATCGCCTCCGGGTCCACGTTGCTCAACCCCACCAGCACATAGCCCTGCTCGGGAAGCACATAGAACACCGCGTTTGCGCCGGGCGCTCCGCCCTCGTGCCCATACAGACGCTCCCTGCCCTGGCCACGCACCATGAAGCCATAGCCATACCAGCCCATGGTGTTCTGTGGCGCAGTGGCTGTCGCCAGGACGGCGGGTGGCAGAAGCTTTCCCGTGCGCAGTGCCTCGCCGAATTTCAGCAGGTCGCCCACGGTGCTGTAACCACCGCCCGCCGAGGTGCCGCGCCAGGGCAGCGATGCCGTTTCCAACGCCCATTTCCCATCCATCCGGGTGTACGCGTTCGCCCGGGCCGGGACCGGTGTGGACTCCGGCAGGGATCCGGTCGCGGTCATGCCCGCTACCCGGTAGACGTGGGTATCCACGTAGTCGTAGTAAGACTGACCCGACACCGCCTCGATCACCGAGCCCAGCAGGATGTAGGCGTAGTTCGAGTACTGGTCCTTGCTGCCCGGCGGGAAAGCCAGTGGCTCAGCCGCGAACACCGCCCAGTAGTCGTGCAGGGTGCGCAACGCGCCGGAGGTGCTGCTGGCCTTCTCGCCGAAGATGTCGCCCAGCCCGCTGGTGTGGTTCAGCAGCTGGCGCAGCGTGACCGCATCGGCCACCGCACGGTTCGGGTAGGTCGGCAGGTGCTTGCCCAGGGAATCGTCCAGGGACAGCTTGCCCGCCTGCTCCAGCTGCAGGATGGCCACGGCGGTGAACATCTTGTTCAACGATGCCAGGCGAAACCGGGTGTCAGCGGACACGGCCTGCGCACGCTCGCGGTCGGCCCGACCACCCTGCCACTGCATCCGCACCTCGCCGTTCCTGGCGACCAGGAAGGTACCGGCCACGTCGTCCGACGCCTGCAGTGCGTCGAGCCGCGCCTTGGCGTCGGCCAGGAGGGTGGCTTCCGGCACACGCTTGGGCGCAAACCGGGGTGGCGTTTCGGCGCCTTCGAACTGGAGCGCGGTTGCGCCGGATGTCGGGTCGACGGACGCGGTGACCAGCATCGCGCGGTCATTCACCGACGGCAGCACCAGTACCTGCGCGGTGCCGGGGGTGCCAGACCTGGCCTCGAGTATCTTCAGGGCACCGGTGTCCTTGCGGAATTCGAGATCGGCCACGCGATTGGGGCGCATGCCGTATTTTTCACGTACCGCCTGCAGCGCATCGCCATCGGCGTCGTTGAAGGCGGCCAGCCACGCCGTGAGTGCCTGCTGGGCCGTGTCCTGTTCCGGCTCAGGCGGCTTGGCACGAGACGCCGGTGAGACCAGCAGCAGGGCTGCAATTCCGATAACCATCAACGACCGCATGCATTCCACCTCGTCCGTTTGGAGAATGACCACCGCGCCCGAATCCGGTGCGTGGCCGGGACACTATCGGATAGATGGCGGTCGGTTTCAACGCGGGCGGCGGCGGGGAGCGTCACGGTGTCGGCATGCATCTCCATACCTGCGATTCTCACTGAAACGCAGATGAAGGAGCTGATCGCGACACACGCTGACAGCGACGGCACGTCATGCCGCCGCACCTCGAAACTCTTTCTCACGCTGACAAGCGTGCAGTAGGCCACAGCCGCTGCCGATGGCGTGTCACGCTTCGCGCACGCAGTGCAGTTTCCCTACATCGAAGATCCTTGAGCAGGCGTAACACCGGGATACCGGATGCAGCCACGCATCCAACTTCCAGGAGCAGTACATGAAGCTCACCCCGCTGGCCTTGGCCGTCGCGTTGTTTGCATTACCCGCCTACGCGCAGGATGAAGAAGGTTGCCCCACCGATGCGGAGATGGTCGCCAGCATGACGCTGGACGAACTGCGGCAGTACGAGCACAGCCTGCAGAATCCGGAGATGTCGTTCGAAGAAGCGTGCAAGGATGCGACGGACAAGGATGAGGAAGAAGCCACTGGTTCGCGAAAGCACTACTGCGTAAAACGGGTCGCGACGTACTCCTCACACAACCCGGAAACGGGTGAGGAAGAAGTGGCAAACGTGACAATGTATGACTATGTGTCTGTCCCGCAAAGTCGCACCGCATGGACGCACCGCGTCCGCGTCGAGTTTGAAGCCATACAAGGCAACGCAATGGCCGGGCTGATCGTAGCCCCCGATCTATACTGCGGCAGTTGCACTGAGAAGCAGCAGTTCGAGCCACAAACGCTGAGTGGACCAGGAATCTACGAATTCTCCGCTGCGCTTCGCTTCGATACGGACGATGGCAAGACCAGTCAGAACACACAGCTGGTTTTGACACGATTCAACGTCGACCAGACGCCAATACAAATGGTCGCGCCGCAATTACGCTGCGACACGCTGTCCAGGAGTAACACATCGGGGTGTCGTTTCACCGACTACCCCACTGTGTTTGAGGTGAGCCTGAGCAACCCGGATACCGACGAATCAGCTATCCACATCCAGGCCGCCCAGTCAGTGCTTCCGGGACGGCCCGGATATTGGCACACCGACCCAAATCTTCGCGGAACGGCCCTGACTCGCACGCAGAATGGCACCGTCAGAAGAGCAAATCGAAGAGCCTCGGGCGAACTGTGCAAAAGCCGATTTCCGGGTGGTGCAGAGGCCGGCCTCAATTGTGATGAGTACCCCTTCGCAGCAACAAATCAGGGAGCATCATTGGTCCCTGAGACGTCCATGTCTGTGAAGTACATCGCAGGAGCGGACAACCAGGATGTTGGAAATCGCTTGGGCACCCTCTTGTGCACCGAAGCCAGAGTGCTGGAGGGCGAGGAATTCTGGGTAGATATCACAGAGTGATCAACACAAGCCCGTACCACCCAAATCCTGATGCCGACGCAGGCATGCGAATGAGCGGGGCGTATCGGAGGACATACAGGCAATGAACATTGAAACCTGGAACTCACTTCTGACCGAGCTAAATCAAGCTTGCCTGGAGATCATCCCGCACGTTCTGGCCTCTCCTCCGCCGGGACTGGGGATGGCTCAGATCATAGAGCGGTATCCAGGCAGCAGCATCGCCCAGCTTGCTGCGGACACCATCCAAGGCAAAGCAACATGGTTGGGAATGCCACCAGCGAGCCAGGAGCGCATGGAAGCAGCAGAACTGCGCCTCGGCATGCCGTTGCCATCCAGCTACAAATCCTTCCTGCAGGTGTCTAACGGATTTCTCATTCCCGGCGAGGCAATCAGTTGCATCCTTCCTGTGGAGCTGATCAGCCCATTCGGCGATGAACACGCCGAGGAAGCGCGGCTCTGGCGGGAGGAATTGAATGACCATACAGGGGAGTTCGCATACTTCGTACAGAGTCGACTGGAGCACACCATTCAACTGTCAGGACCACCAAACGGCAGGCCAGAGTATGTGCTCATGGATCTTGACCGCGACGCCGTCGCCAAGGGATTCGAAATCCTGGAGCTCGTGCACGAAGGCCCCGATTACGTAGGTGGCTTCGAGGATGTAATGAAGAGCGCGCTCCATTCCGTTCGGTACGGACTGAAACTTCATGCAAGGACATCGTAGCTGTGTCGCCGTTGCACTCGCCTTGTCCTATCGGTTACCGGCTCAACACCGTTCAGCTCGGCACGCCTCGATTCAACAGGATGGACCACATCATGTGGATTGATCTGCTACACGAACTCAACGAAGTCTCTCTTGCCTAACTCGTGCACCTGCAGGGATACCCTTCACTGGAAGCAAGGCTGGGAGCGTTCACCCAGCGGCACCCGGACCACCCGATGGCCGCCTTGGCAAACCCCATCATTGCAGGCGAGGCGCGGTGGCTCGGGATGCCCCCGGCGACGGACCATCAGATCCACGAGGCCCAGCAGCGCCTCGGCATTGAACTACCTTCCAGCTACAGAGCGTTTCTCAGAGTGGCCAATGGCTTCTTCATGCCCGGTGCGATCGTAAACACCCTTCTTCCCGTCGAGCTCATCACCCACTTCGGGGAAGACCACGCAGACCAGGCAGCGCTATGGCGTGACGCACTCGACGACCAGACTGGCGAGATGGCGGACGATGTATGGAGTCGCCTGGAGGGCACCATACAACTCTCTGGGCCGCCTCATCATCAACCCGAGTTCATCCTGCTGGATCCACACGTTAGAAACGCCGAAGGCGAGTTGGAGATCGTGGAGCTCGGTCACGAGATGCCTGAGTACGCCAAACATCGGGGAGCGGCGAAGCATGTGGACGGAATTGCTCGATGCCATGAATAGAGAAGGCCTGAAAAATATCCAGCTCGCAAGAAATGAGCCGATCGAAGACCTCGGCCTGACCTCCTTCATCCAGAAATTCCCAAACTCACCGCTGGCGCAACTGGCATCACGCGTAGGAAAGGAAGATATCCGTTGGCTTGGGCAGAAGGGGGCCTCGCCGGAACAGATTCGAACTGCAGAGGCTCGTCTTGGTGTCAGATTCCCCGACAGCTATCGCCAGTTTCTCCTTGCTTCCAATGGCTTCCTGATTCCAGGCTCGTTCTGCTGCGTACTGCTACCGGTTGATCTGGTCAGGCGATTCGGCGATGACAACCCTGACATTGTGGAGCTTTGGAATGCGCTACTGGAAGAGGACCCCAACCTTGCCGACGAGGACGACTTTGCTTGCCGCATCGGCGACACGATCCAGATCTCAGAGGGCCCGCTCGACTACGACCTGTTCGCACTCCTGGACACGGCATCGACCAGCCCGGAGGGCGAGGCATGGACGATCATGCACAACCGTCAGGGCTACAACGAGTACGAGACGTTCGCCAAGCTGGCGGAAGAGATTGGAAGACCCAAGCAACCTGTCGTCGAGTAGTTACCTCGAATCAGATTCGTGCACTGCACGGGGAGCATCCATGAAATGACAGCGGCGGATCGATTGTCGATCCGTCGCACTTCTATCCATTGTTACAACCGCACCGGCTCCACCACCACCGCCGTGCCGTAACACAGCACCTCGGTAAGACCGGTCATCACATCGGTAGCGTCATAGCGCATCGCGATGATCGCGTTCGCCCCCAGCATCCGCGCATGCTTGGCCATGTCGCGATAGGTCTCTTCCCGGGCCTGTTCGCACAGTTCGGTGTAGATGGTGATGTTGCCACCGAAGATCGTCTGCAATCCACCCAGAAAATTGCCCACGATGGAGCGCGAGCGCACCGTGATGCCGCGTACCACGCCCAAGCTGCGCACAACCCGGAAGCCCGGCAGTTCCATTGCCGTGGTGACCATCGAATCGTCCAGACGCGGCGCGGACGGCGGCCGCGGTCCGCTGTTGTAGGGATCTGCCATTGCTACCTCGATCTACGTTGAGAACACGGCAAACACCCACGGGTGCGTCGGTATCGGCGTGAATGGATTGGGCTGGGGCCCCCTTTCCCCGGGGTGCATACACGATCTTATGGCGCCGATGGAGACCCAGCAAGCACTGAACGAAGTCGGCGAGAAGTTCCTGAAAATTGCGTCAGGGATAGCGCGTCGTCGCGCGAACACCGCCGTCTGCCCCGCGCGATTTGCCCCGCCGCACGGCAACTGTCAGTACGAGCAAACACAGCCACAGCAGCCCGCAGCCAACGATGATGGCCACCCGCGTCGGTGCATCGGCAGCCCCGCGGTCTGGCCAGAAACGCCAGGTGTCCACGCATGCCACGTACGCGCCTATCAGTAACACGCATGCGCCGACCAAGGTGCCCAATCCGCGCCCCCAGGCATGTCGTCGAAACAGTGCCAGCACACCCAGGACCACAACAGCGACCGCCAGTATCGGCATGCCGACGAAGACGGTCAGCATGCCCGCCGGATCGGATGCCAGCGCCGGCAGCGGCATGCAGAGCAGCGCAGGCAGCAACCCACCGGCACACAGCGCACGGCGCACGCGGGGCCTGGTGGTCTGCATGGCATGGTGGTGCATCAGGCCGGCCCGAGCCGCCGGACCTGGTAGATCGCGATATTGGCGGCCGCCAGCGCGCGCACCACCTCGGGAATCAACTGCATCGGCAGTTGCAGTTCGTACCCATGGTCACGGGCGCAGCGCGCCGGGGACGAAGTGGAAGGCGGGGTGATCGCTACTGCGCTCGACGAGGAACGCGGTGATGGCATCACGCGCGGTGAAGTCCGTCTCCCCTACTTCCAGGTACACCCGGTACAGCGCATCGCTGTAATCAGCCGGGGTATCAGACGTGGCATCCATTGGAGCGGTGGTCATGCGCGTCTCCAGGACGACGGGCAGAAAGACTCGAGGTGCCACCTTATCGCAACCCGGCCGCCGGCACGCGCCGGTCTGGCCATGCGGCTAAGCAGGCGGTATCAGCGAAAAAAGGGCGATCAATGAGATCAACGCCCCCCACGACAATGCAGCCACTGCCACCAGCAAGGCCTTGCGGTGGGTCGCCTGTGCCTCACCACGGTCTGCGCCTTTGCGGTCGTAGAACCTCATCAACCCCAACAGCTCTCCGGTGACACCCCATACCCCGACAAGAAGCAAGGCGATGCCGCAGAAACCGAACGCCGTGCCGAGGGGGGCGATCGCGGCGCTCTTGGCGCACAGCTCCGGTTGATCAGCGAGTGCTTTCACGAATGCCCCCACAAACGGGGCAAGCAGCGAGGCGATGACCGCACAGAATCCGAGATGGCTTCCCAGATACATCCAGAATCGAACGGCCGGGCTCATCGTGTACCCGTGGGAAACAGCCGGGGCAGCAAGCGCATTTCTTCGTAGCCTGACGTTCCTGTCGAACAGAGCTTCACTGCTGTCCCTTCCTATGTGCGGGCTATTCAGCCGATACGTCGATGCCTGAATGAATTATTCATTTTTCCGGATCCTAGCAGCAAGCCGGGGCAGGCGGAAGTTGGTTGAGAAAGCTCTCCGTCCAGGTGATTCGGTCGGGGTGTGCGAGCGATGCTGAGCATCGCTCGATTCCCATCCGCCATTCCTGGTCCAATGCCATGACGCGAGCGCCTGGGCAGGACCACGTCTGGATGACATGGCCATGGGCAGTGCGGATGCCCCGCCTGCGTGTCAGGCCAACTCCCCGCGCTCGACTTGGCCGACGACGCGTATTTGACTGCCAGGCAGTGAACGCGTTGACCGGCGTCGCGTGTTACTTCCCTGCGCATGGAAGAAGATGCCCCACATATTGCAGGGTCGAGCGAAGCCAACAAAAAAGCCCCCGTTTCCGGAGGCTTTTTCGACTGAATCGTGGTGGGCGGTGCAGGGTTCGAACCTGCGACCCTTGCCGTGTGAAGGCAATGCTCTACCGCTGAGCTAACCGCCCGATGCTGCTGAGCCGCTCATTATAGGGCGGCAATTTTCGGCGTCAACGGTTTCACCGAAAATTTCTTCACATCGTGTGCGTGGGCTTGTCCGAGGTCAGGATGCCGGCCAGCAGCGTCTCGATCTTGTTGCGCACGTTCTCGCCCTCGGCCCCTTCTGCCAGCTGCACGCCGATGCCGGCCGCGCGGTTGCCCTGGGCGCCGGCGGGGGTCACCCAGATCACCTTGCCGGCCACCGGCAGGCGCTCGCTGGAGTCCGGCAGGGTCAGCAGCAGGAATACCTCGTCGCCCAAGAAGTAGCGCTTGGGGGTGGGGACGAAGACGCCGCCGTTCTTCACGAACGGCATGTACGCGCTGTACAGCGCGGCCTTGTCCTTGACCGCCAGCGACAGGATGCCCTGGCGGGCGTTGGTGGCACTCATGCTCTATTCCCCTTTGCTTGCCGCTCGTTGACCTTGTTCCAGGCCAACAACAATTCCACCACCGCAAGGTCGGCGCGCACGGTGGTGCGCAGCAGATCGCGGGTACGGTTGGCGGCGTCGAACCACGCCGCCAGCTTGTGCAATCGGTCCGGATCGGTCAAGCCGCCCGTGCTGGCCTGTGCCAGCGCCAGGTCGGCGGCGTGGCGCAGGCGCAGCGCCGCGTTGTCGTCCGCGGTCCAGCGCTGGGCCAGCTCCACCGCGCCGGCGCGACCGGCCACCAGCGCCTCCAGGTCGGTGGCGACCTGCTTGCGCAGCGCCAGGCCATCCTCGCGCAGCCAGTCGTCGGCCTGCCCGGGGTGGCCACGCGCGGCGTCCAAGGCCTCTTCGGCGCTGCGCGGGCTGTGGCCCTGGGCCTGCAGCCACGCCAGTGCCTCCTCGCGCGGGGGCAGCTTGAACTCCAGCCGCTGGCAGCGGCTGCGCACGGTCGCCGGCAGGCGCGCCGGGTCACTGCTGATCAGCCACAGGTAGCGGCCCGGCTGCGGCTCTTCCAGGGTCTTGAGCAGTGCGTTGCAGGCCGCGCGGTTGATCGCGTCGGCCGGGTCGACGATCACCACCTGGGCAATGCCGTACTGCGGGGTGAGCGCCAGCTTCTGGGAGATCTCGCGGATCTGCTCGATCACGATCTCGGTACGCAGCTTGTCGCCGGACTTGTTGGGAACGAACGAGATCAGCTGCAGGTCCGGGTGGGTGCCGGCGGCGATCAGCTGCGCGCTGCGCTGGGCAGCGGCCGGTTCACCGCGGCACAGGATGTGCTGGGCCATGCGCAGCGCCACGGCGCGCTTGCCCAGCCCGGCCGGGCCGCAGATGAGCAGGCCGTGGCCCAGGCGTCCGGCGTCCAGCGCGGCCACGGTCTGGTCGTAGGCGCGCTGCTGCCACGGGGAAAAGGTGTCACTCATGGGCAGACTCCGGTGCCAGCCAGGCATCCACTGCCGCCACCACCGAGGCGGCGACGCCGGCCTGGTCCTGGCTGGCGTCGATCAGGCGGAAACGGGCGGGGTCGGCGCTGGCGCGCTGGCGGAATACCGCGCGCACGCGCTGGAAGAAATCGTCCTGCTCGCTCTCGATGCGGTCCGGCCACAGATCGCGGCCATTGGCGCGGGCGCGGCCAATGGCCACGTCCACATCCAGCAGCAGGGTCAGCCCGGGCAGCAGGCCCACGGCCCGGCGCTCGAGGTCTGCGATCCAGGCCGGGTCCAGGCCGCGGCCGCCGCCCTGGTAGGCGTAGCTGGAATCGGTGAAGCGGTCGCTGATGACGTAGCAGCCACGGCGCAGCGCCGGCTCGATCACCTGGCGCACGTGCTGGGCCCGCGCGGCGAACACCAGCAGCAGCTCGGCCTCGGCCGACAGCGGCTCGGCGGCGATCTCCGCATCGGGGGTAAGCACCAGCGCGCGGATGCGCTCGGCCAGCGGCGTGCCGCCGGGCTCGCGGGTCAACAGCACCTCGTGGCCGCGTGCGTGCAGGGCCTGGCGGATGGCATTGATGGCGGTGGTCTTGCCCGCGCCTTCGCCGCCTTCCAGGCTGACCAGACGCGGGTGGCGCAGCAGCGATGCGGTCATTGCGGCGCGGCCTGGCTGCGCTGCTGGCGCAGCTGCTGCAGGTAGCGCGCCACGGCGGCGTTGTGGTCGGTGTAGTTGGCCGAGAACACGTGCGCGCCGCTGCCGTCGCCCACCGCCACGAAATACAGCGCATCGCCGGCCGCCGGCTGTGCGGCGGCCTGCAGCGCGTCGCGGCCGGGCATGGCGATCGGGGTCGGGGTCAGACCGGCCCGGGTGTAGGTGTTGTACGGCGTGTCGGTGGTGAGGTCGCGCTTGCGGATATTGCCGTCGTAGCTGCTGCCGATGCCGTAGATCACGGTCGGGTCGGTCTGCAGGCGCATGCCGATCTTCAGCCGGCGCATGAATACGCCGGCGATCTGCGGCCGCTCGCTGGGCAACGCGGTTTCCTTCTCGATGATCGAGGCCAGGGTCAGCAGTTCGTACGGCGAGTTCAGCGGCAGGTCGTCGGCGCGGCTGTCCCACGCCGCGGTCAGTTCCTTTTCCATCGCCGCGTGCGCGCGCTTGAGCACGTCCACGTCGCTGTCGCCGCGCTGGTACACGTAGGTTTCGGGCAGGAAGCGGCCTTCCGGGTGTTCGCCGGGGAAGCCGATGGCCTTCATCAGGGCAGCGTCGTCGAGGCTGTCGGTGGTGTGCACCAGCGGGTCGGCGCGCTTGAGCGCGGCCCGGACCTGGCGGATGTTCCACCCTTCCACGATGGTCACCCGGTGCTGCAGCACGCGGCCCTGGCGCATGCGCAGCAGCAGCTCGCGTGGGGTCAGGCTGGGATCCAGGGCGTATTCACCCACCTTGAGCTTGCCCGCCGCATCCAGCTGGCGCGCCAGCAGCTGCCACTGGGTGTCGCTGCCTTCGTCCACGCCGGCGGCACGCAGCTTGCCCAGCACCGTGCTCAGGCCGTCGCCGGAGGCGATCACCACGCTGGGCTGGTCCGGGGTCAACGGCGCATCGGCGAAGCCGCGCTGGCTGTGCCAGAACCACGCCCCTGCACCAGCCAGCAGCAATGCCCCCAACAGCAGCACCGCCAGCACGGCCAGACATCCCCGTTTCGCACCCGCCATGGTCACCTCGAATGGTTTTCGCCGCCGCGCAGCATACCGCGCGACCGCTGCACACGCCCAAACGGCTCAGTCATGCCGGCCCAGCGCGCGCATCAGGCCGCGCGCCTTGGCGCGGGTTTCGTCCAGTTCCTTGTCCGGGTCCGAATCGACCACGATGCCGGCGCCGGTGCGGAAGGTGGCGCTGGCGTCGGCCACTTCCGCGGTGCGGATCAGGATGTTCAGGTCCAGGTCGCCGTCGCGGTTGAGCCAGCCGAACGCGCCGGTATAGGCGCCCCGTGCGGTCTGTTCCAGCTCGGCGATGATCTGCATGCAGCGCACCTTCGGGCAGCCGGTGATGGTGCCGCCCGGGAAGGTGGCGGCGATCACCTGGCCGGGGCTCACGCCCGCGCGCAGGCGGCCACGCACATTGCTCACGATGTGGTGCACGTGGGCGTAGCTTTCCACCGTCATCAGCTCGTCCACCTCGACGCTGCCGGGCGTGCAGATGCGGCCCAGGTCATTGCGTTCCAGGTCGATGAGCATCACGTGCTCGGCGCGCTCCTTGGGGTGGCCAACCAGCTCCTGGATGCGCGCGGCGTCATCGTCGCCAGCAAAGCGCGGGCGGGTACCGGCGATCGGGCGGGTCTGCACGTCATCGCCATGCACCGACACCAGCCGTTCCGGCGAGGAACTGACCACCGCCCTGCCCTGCGCCATGAACAGCCCGGCGAACGGCGCCGGGTTGGCCACGCGCAGCTGCGCATACAGCGCCTGCGGCGACAGCGTGCTGGCGAACCGGGCATTCCAGCGCCGCGACAGGTTCACCTGGAACACATCGCCGGCGCGGAGGTAATCGATCACCTTGCCCACGCCGTCGGTGAAGCGCGCGGGCGCATCCTCGCCCACCTCGGCCGGCGGCTGCCAGGCCGGCAGCGGCGGCAACTCGCGCGCGGCGTCCAGGTCGGCCAGCAGGGTCTGCAGCAGTGCGGCGTGGTCGGTTTCGCACACGGCGTGGTACTGGCCCAGCACGCGGTCGTGCAGCACCGCCGCGGGGCAGCGCAGGGCCAACGCGCCGGGCAGCCCGTCGGCGCGCGCGGGCAGCTGCAGAACCGTCTCGATCTGCCCGGCCAGTTCGTAGTCCAGCATCAGCGCCCAGCCGCCACGGAACGGCAGCTGGATCTCCTCGCGGGGCTGGCGCAGCGCCGCCCACTGCGCGTCCAGCACGTCCAGGAAGCTGCCCGGGTGGGCCACGCCTGCGGCATCGCGAACGACGCCGTCCGCGTGCAGCGCGAGCGCCTGCCCGTCGCCCATCAGCAGCAGGTCCCAGCGGCCCTGCGCGGTGCCCGAGGCGGTGGACTCCATCAGCAGCGGATAGCGCGACGGCGCCACGCGCTGCAGCGCGAGCAGGTCGGTGGTGGCGGGCAGCGGATGGGTCAGCAGCATGGCGGGGAACCGGAAGGTGCGGGAGGGCCAGATACACCAAGGCCGCCAAGATGGCGGCCCGGATGCGGGTACGGCAGTGCGTCGATCAGACGCGCTTGAACACCAGCGTGCCGTTGGTGCCGCCGAAGCCGAAGCCGTTGGACATCACCACGTCGACCTTGGCCTGGCGTGCTTCGTTGGGCACGTAATCAAGGTCGCAGCCTTCGCCCGGCTGGTGCAGGTTGATGGTCGGCGGAATCACGTTGTCGCGCAGGGCCAGCACCGAGAAGATCGCTTCGACGCCACCGGCGGCACCGAGCAGGTGGCCGGTCATCGACTTGGTCGAGCTGACCATCATCTTGTAGGCGTGGTCGCCGAAGGCGGCCTTCATGGCCATGGTTTCACCGAGGTCGCCCAGCGGAGTCGAGGTGCCATGCGCGTTGAGGTAGCCGATCTGCTCCGGGGTTACGCCGGCGTCCTTCATGGCCATGACCATGCAGCGCGCGGCACCTTCGCCGTTCTCGCTCGGCGCGGTCATGTGGTACGCGTCGGAGCTGGCGCCGAAACCGGCCAGTTCGCAGTAGATCTTCGCGCCACGCGCCTTGGCGTGTTCGTACTCTTCCAGGATCAGGATGCCGGCACCGTCGCCCAGCACGAAGCCGTCGCGGTCCTTGTCCCACGGCCGCGAAGCCGCTTCGGGATCATCGTTGCGGGTACTCATGGCCTTCATCGCGCAGAAGCCGCCCAGGGCGGTCGGCGAGGAGCCGCGCTCGGCACCACCGGCCACCATCACGTCCGCATCGCCGTACTGGATCATGCGCATGGCGGTGCCGATGGAATGGTTCGAGGTGGCGCAGGCCGACACCGCCGAGAACGACGGGCCCTTCAGGCCGCTGATGATGCTCAGCTGGCCGGGCAACATGTTGATGATGGTCTTGGGCACGTAGAAGGGCGAGATCTTCTTGCCCTCATGGAACTCGATGGTCTGCTCTTCGATGCCGAGCAGGCCGCCGATGCCGGCACCGACGATCGCGCCGATGCGCTCGGCATTGGCGTCGGTGATCTCCAGACCAGAGTCGTGCAGCGCCATGAACGCTGCGCCCAACCCGTAATGGATGAACGGGTCCATCTTCTTGGCATCCTTGCCGCTGACCCGGTACTTGCCGAACAGTGCATTGTCGGCGGTGATGTCAAATCCCTTGACCTCACCTGCAATTTTGGTGGTGAACCGTTCCAGGTAGCTGTCGGCAACGTTGGTCAGCGCAGCGATGCCCGAACGGCCTTCGCTGATGCCCTTCCAACTGGTGTCCAGATCATTGCCAAGGGGCGAGACCATGCCCATGCCGGTGACGACGACGCGACGCTTCATTGCTGATTCTCCTGGCCCGTGGTTCACGGGTATGACGCGGTGTAACGCTCAAATGCACAGGGCCGCAAGTGCGGCCCCATGGGATTGCCGCGCGCGGCCGGGGCAGGTGCCGCCGCCGCGCGCAAGCCGCCTGACATCAAGCCTTGACGTGGGCGTTGATGTAGTCGATTGCAGCCTGGACGGTGCTGATCTTCTCGGCTTCTTCGTCCGGGATTTCGCACTCGAACTCTTCTTCCAGCGCCATCACCAGTTCAACGGTGTCCAGCGAGTCAGCGCCCAGGTCATCGACGAACGATGCGCTGTTGGTGACTTCTTCTTCCTTGACGCCAAGCTGTTCGACGACGATTTTCTTGACGCGTTCTTCGATGGTGCTCATTGGATATCGCTCCAGATGGAGTAGTGGTTCAAAAATGACGCCATCCGATGTCGGATGACCGTGGGATAGTGTAGTGGAAACCGACGATGCCTTGCATTGCTGCAAAACATCTTTCAGATCAACCACTTGCGGCGCGATCCGTGCGCCACATGCTTACGGCATGTACATGCCGCCGTTCACATGGAGGGTTTCGCCGGTGATGTAGCTGGCCGAGGGACCGGCCAGGAACGCCACCGCGTTGGCGATGTCGGACGGTTCACCCAGGCGTTCCAGGGCGATCGTCTTGACCAGGCCGGTGCGCTGTTCTTCCGGCAGGGCCTTGGTCATGTCGGTGTCGATGAAGCCGGGGGCGACCACATTGACGGTAATGCCGCGCGAGCCGATTTCCTTGGCCAGCGACTTGGAGAAGGCAATGATGCCGGCCTTGGCGGCGGCATAGTTGGCCTGGCCGGCATTGCCGGTCACGCCGATCACCGAGGCGATGTTGATGATGCGTCCCTTGCGGGCCTTCATCATGCCGCGGATGACCGCCTTGGAGGTGCGGAACACGCTGGTCAGGTTGGTGTCGAGAATGGCCTGCCAGTCCTCGTCCTTCATGCGCAGCAGCAGGTTGTCGCGGGTGATGCCGGCGTTGTTGACCAGGATGCTGATGGCGCCAAACTCCTTGGCGATCCCGTCCAGCACGGTCTCCAGCGCGGCGGCGTCGGTGACGTTCAGCGCGCGGCCGTGGCCACCCACGGCAGCCAGGCGTTCGCCGATGGCGGCGGCACCGGTGTCGGTGGTGGCGGTGCCGATGACGGTCGCGCCCTGCGCGGCCAGTGCGTCGGCAATGGCGGCGCCGATGCCACGGCTGGCGCCGGTCACCAGTGCGATTTCACCCTGAAGGGGCTTGCTCATCTGTAGTTCCTCGAACGGGACCGGTCCACGCGCCAGGCCGGGGCCGGGCGACGCGAAGCCAGTCAAAGGATCAGGCGGCCCAGGTTTCGCGGGCTGCCTCGAAATCGGCGGGCGTGGACAGTGTGCGCGCGTCCAGCGATTTGTCGATGCGCTTGATCAATCCGGTCAGGACCTTGCCCGGGCCGCACTCGGCAACGCGGGTGACGCCACGGGCGGCCAGCGCCTGCACGCACCCGGTCCACTGGACGGGCAGGTAGAGCTGCTGGACCAGGGCCTGGGCGATGGCGTCGACACCGTCGTGGATGCGGGCGTCGACGTTCTGCACGACCGGCAGCGCGGGGGCGCGCCAGTCCAGGCCGGCCATGGTTTCGGCCAGGCGGTTGGCGGCTTCGCGCATGAGCGGGGTGTGCGAGGGGACGCTGACGGCGAGCTTGACGGCCTTGCGCACGCCCTTTTCGGCGAGCAGGGCCAGGGCGCGGTCGACGGCAGCGGCATCGCCGCCGATGACGATCTGGCCGGGCGAGTTGTAATTGGCGGGCACGACGATCTGGCTGCCGGCGGCCTGTTCGCAGACTTCCTGGACCAGGGCGTCTTCGGCGCCGAGGACGGCGGCCATGGCGCCGACGCCGGCGGGGGCGGCTTCCTGCATGAGCTGGCCACGCAGGCGCACCAGGTGGGCACCGTCGCGCAGGGTCAGGGCGCCGGCGGCAACGAGGGCGGTGTACTCGCCCAGGCTGTGGCCGGCCAGCACGGCAGGCGTGGCGCCACCGACGGCATTCCAGACGCGCCAGACGCCGATGCTGGCGGCCAGCAGGGCGGGCTGGGTAAATTCGGTGCGGTTGAGCATTTCCTCGGGGCCGCCCTGCGACAGCGCCCACAGGTCGACGCCGGCGCCATCGGAGGCCTCGGTGAAGGCCTCGCGGACCTGCGGGTGCAGCTCGGCCAGTTCGGCGAGCATGCCCAGCGACTGCGAGCCCTGGCCGGGGAACACGAATGCGAGATTGGAATCGGTCACGCGGTCATCCGCCTGCAAAAATCGAACGGCGAATGATAAGGGGGAATACCGCCCTCCGTCTGTACTGACGCGTATGTGACGGTTGGGTTTTGGCCGCTTTTGAGCGCAAGCATGGAGCCAGGGCAGTCAGTCGCTGTCTTGGAGAGGGCTGGGCTGGGTCAGGCCGCGGGGCACGCTGCAAGTACGTCCCTGTAAGCTCCGTCGGCGCATCCATGCGCCTCAGGGCCCCGCAACCTGCCCCACCCCACCCCTTCCAGACCTGGCTGGTGCGCATGGGAGATCAAGAGCGGTGCAGCGGCCTGCTTTGGGGTTGGGAGGTGCCGAGCATGGCTCGGCACTACCCCCCTCCCTCTCCAACGGGTAGGGATGCTCTGGCTGTTGCACAGCGAACGCTGTGTGCCCTGGCCTTTGATTGCCCCTACGCGCCAGGCAACTGTCGGGGGTCGGCGTGGGTGGGTTGGCGGGACCGTTGGGCGCCATGGATGGCGCCCACGAGCCCCCATGGATGGGTTTACGGCGTGTCCCGCCAACCCACCCACGCCGGCCCGGCCAACCCAAGCGAGTAACAACGCTGTGGCTCCGGCTTTGCGCTCTTAAAGCTCTGGCTTCAAAAAAAGCCCCACCCCGATCAAACCAACAACTGCAGGATGTCGAGGTCGCCGTCGGAGAAGAAGTCGTAGCAGATCACCGCCAGCATCAGCACCCCCAGCGTCGTGGCCCCGTGCACCACCAGAATCGCGTGCGCCAGCGCGCGCGCCGAACGGCCCATTTTCAGGCTCGCCCGGGCCAGCCCCTGCAGCCGCCCCGACACCGCGTGCGCATGCGCGATCACCGGCGCTTCCACCCCGTCCATCGCCTGCGCCATCAGCGCCTGCAACTGCTGCGGACGGTCCTCGTAATACTTGGCCACGCCGTAACCGAACATCAGCCAATCGCGTGCCTGCGCCTGCGCCAGATCCATCACCTCCAGCGGGTCTTCCTCGAAATCGATGAAGCCCACCTTCGCCCCGTCCCAGGTCAGGTTGCGCGGCAACGGCTGCCCGAAATAGGCCCCCTTCGCATGCGCCGCCGCGATGGCCTGCATCGCTGCCGCCACCAGCACGTCGCGCCCGGCCGCATCGGCCTGGCGCAGACACGTATTGAACGAACTGCCGTTGTCTTCCAGCACCAGCGCCGCGTGGCCAGTGCCGATCACGTGCGGCACGTTCACCCCCTGCGCGGCCAGCTCGCCCAGACGGCGCGCCTCGGTTTCCTTCGCGGCATCGCCGCCCCGGTGCGGCGGCGGGCGCAGCGCATCGAGCTGGAAACGGTGTGCAACAAAATTGAGCAGGCCCAAGGCAACCGCGCGGCTACCTTCGCCGTACTGCTTCAGCCAGGCGCGTTGCCCTTCAATGACGATGGGCTCAACCATGACAGGTCTCCTGAAATGCATACGGCCCCTGATGGGGCCGTAATGAAAGCGTCACGTTGTCGTAACTAACACTATCAATAGCGCAGCAGGGCCGAACCCCACGTGAAGCCACCGCCGAAGGCTTCCAGCAGCAACAGCTGGCCACGCTCGACCCGGCCCGACCGGATCGCCACGTCCAGCGCCATCGGCACCGACGCAGACGACGTGTTGCCGTGCTTGTCCACCGTCACCACCACCTGGTCCATCGACATGTCCAGGCGCTTGGCCGTCGCTTCGATGATGCGCAGGTTGGCCTGGTGCGGGATCAGCCAGTCCAGGTCGGCCTTGGTCAGTGCGTTCGCTTCCAGGGTTTCATCGACGACCGAGTCCAGCGCCTTGACGGCGTACTTGAACACGTCGTTGCCCTTCATCAGGATCGCGCCGCGGGCGTTCTCGCCCTCGCCGAAACCGGCCGACACGCCCACCGGGTTCCACAGCAGCTCTTTCTTGCTGCCATCCGAATGCAGGTGGGTGCTCAGGATGCCGGTGTCTTCGTCGGCCTTCAGCACCACCGCGCCCGCGCCATCGCCGAACAGCACGCAGGTGGTGCGCTCGGTCCAGTCGACGATCCGGGTCAGGGTTTCCGCACCGATGACCAGCACATGGCGTGCATCACCGGAACGAATGAATTTGTCCGCCACGCTCAACGCGAACACGAAGCCCGAACAGGCTGCGTTGACGTCGAAGGCAGGGCACCCGCTCGCACCGAGCTTGGCCTGGATCAGGCACGCGGTGGAGGGGAAGATCAGATCGGGCGTGGTAGTACCCACCACGATCATGTCCAGCTGCGAAGCGTCGATACCGGCCGCTTCCAGCGCACGCACCGCGGCGTGGTAGCCGAGGTCGCTGGTGGTTTCGTTTTCCGCTGCAATGTGCCGCTCACGGATACCCGTTCGCGACTGGATCCACTCATCGGTGGTGTCGACCATTTTCTCCAGATCCTGGTTGGTCAACACTTTTTCGGGCAAATAGCTACCAGTGCCCGCGATCCTCGAGTAGATCCGCTTGCTCATTGCATGTCCTGTAGCACGGCCATCAACACCGACAGCCGGGAAGAATGGAGTAAAGGCCGCTGCCCGACCGGGCAGCGGCCTTCACGGATCAATCTTCTTCGACGGCCGAATTCGACTTGGTCGCAATCACCTTCTTGCCACGGTAGAAACCGTCAGCGGTGATGTGGTGACGCAGATGCACTTCACCGGTGGTCGGATCGGTGGACAGCTGCTTGGCGCTCAGGGCGTCATGCGCACGGCGCATACCGCGGCGGGACGGGGTGACACGGGATTTCTGCACAGCCATGGGATTGCTCCAAACTCGGTTCGTTTTGCTTCGTCGTTTCGTCGCGCAGGACGCCAGCGCCCAGCACAGTCTTCGCTTTCGCCGCAGCCGCCGACGACAATCCGGCTGCTATTGTTTTTTCAGTGCCGCCAACGCCGCGAACGGATTGGCCTTGCTGATTTCTTCTTCGGTCGGTGCCCAGTCGCGGTCCACTGCCTGCCCATCGGGAGACAACGGCACAACGGGCACGGCCAGGACCAGTTCGTCCTCGACCAGTTCCAGCGGTCGCAGCATGCCGTCTTCGGGCACCAGCCACGGTTCGTACCCTTCCGGCAACGAGGATTCTTCCTCTTCGCTGCGGATCAGGCCGAGCCGCTGCACCATCGATACCGGCAGCAGGAAGCGCTGCAGGCTGCGCTGACAGATCAGCGGCAACGCGGTTTCGATGGTCAGTTCAACATAGGATACCCGCAGGATGTCGTCGTGCGCGAATTCCAGTGCATAGGTGCACTGACCTTCGGTATCGGCAACAAGCCCTTGCAGGCGGGTCAATTCAGCTAGATTCACCTGGCCGTCGAAGCACCTGCGTGCTGCGACCATCCGCCAAGCATCCAGCAATTCGGGCACGTTCGCGGACATAAGCCGCTGAATGTTAAGGACCGTCTGCCCGGCTGTCAAATCCATCCTGTACCGGCTTGCCCCACCCGGCCGCCGCGGCCAGACTGCCGACCCCACCAACCGGTATTTTCGCATGCTTCCGCCCGTGCTTGCCTCCACCTCCCGCTACCGCCTGGAACTGCTGCAACGGCTGGGTCTGGCGCCCGACTGCGCACGCCCGGACGTGGATGAGACCCCCCAGCCGGGCGAATCCCCCCATGCACTGGCGGTACGCCTGGCACAGGCCAAGGCCGCCGAGGTGGCCGCGCGCTTCCCCGGGCGCTGGGTGATCGGGTCGGACCAGGTCGCCGAGCTGAACGGTTCCCCGCTGGGCAAGCCGGGCACCGTGGCCGCGGCGCAGGCGCAGCTGGCGGCGATGTCCGGCCAAGTCGTGGCGTTCCATACGGCGGTCAGCCTGCGCTGCGACGGTCGGGAGCTGGCGGCCTGCGACCTGACCCGGGTGCACTTCCGCGCCCTGGATGCGGCCACCATCGCCCGCTACGTGGCTGCCGAACAGCCGTTGGACTGCGCCGGCAGCTTCAAATGCGAGGGGCTGGGCATCGCCCTGTTCGAGGCCATCGAGAACCGCGACCCCACGGCGCTGATCGGGCTGCCCCTGATCGCCACCAGCCAGCTCCTGCGCCAGGCCGGTTACACCCTGCCCTGAACCCGGGCGGCGCGCCGTTCAGCGCGCGGGCACCTGCAGCACCTGTTCCTGCCAGGCTTCCACGCTGCCATCGCGGCCATGCAGGCGCAGCCCCAGCCAATGCCTGCCCGGCGCCAGCCCGCGCGTATCGATCCGTGCACTGAAGCCGACGTTGGGGTGCTGCGGGTCGTTGGAGTTCGTCCAGAAGCTGGTGATGTCGTACAGGCGACCGTACTCGGCCTCGGCCACGGCCTTGCCATCCAGCAGCACCTCCACCCGCGACAGCCCCACCCCGTCCTTGAAGGCCCAGCCGCGTACTTCCACCACCCCCGCCACCGTTGCGTCGGCCTGGGGCGTATCGATCCAGGCCATCGCCGGGGTCACGCACGGCCCGGACGCACGCTCGGCCGGCAGCTTGAACAGCAGGAAGCGCTGGTAGCCATGATCGTTGCTGACCACCCGCGGCGGTGGCAGCGGGCCTACCTGCTCGCACACCGCGTGGTAGCGCTGCAGCAGGTCGCGGTAACGCTGGTCGCTGGGCGACAGCACCAGCAGCATCGGCGCGTTGCGCTGGCCATCGTGCAACAGCCCCCACAGCCCCAGCTGGGCGCTGCGGCCGTGCTTGTCGTTGAGCGGGTGGCGCAGCACCTCGATGGACGGATCACGCAACTGGAAGCCGAGCTCGGCCCCCACCTTGAAGTTGCCGGCCAGCACCCGCGTACCGGCGGGCATGCCCGCCAGCTCTTCGCGCACCGCGCCGGCCAGCGGCTCCCAACCGGCGAAGTTGCGCGGGTAGTACTTGTCGCCGGCCAGCTGCTCGCGCAGGCTCGGGGTGGACGCCATCAGGTAGTAGCCGAACGCCAGCGCCAGGCCTGTACCGGCCAGCCACCAGCCGGTGCGCCGCAGCCAGCGCGGCCACCCGTTGAGCACCACCGGCACTGCGACCAGCAGCGCCAGGTAGCCCGGCAGCGGCCAGTGGAAGCTGATGCGCTCCACATCGGTGAAGAAGCCCAGCCCGAAGATCGCCACGGTCGAGACCGCGCCCACCAGGCCGAAGTAGCGCCACTGCGCACGGGCACCCCCGCCGCTGCGGGTGCCGGCCAGCGCCACCTTCCACATCGCCATGCACAGGATCGGGGTCACCAGCATCGGCTGGATCACCAGGAACCACAGGCCGCTCCATTCGAACGCCCACGGATGGCGCTCGACCACCTGGAATTTCAGGCCGGCATCATGGTTGTCGGCATTCCACGACAACAACGGCAGCCATGCCAGCACACCCACCGCCAGCGCCACCCACACGCGCGGGTCGCGCAGCGTGCGGCGCCCTTGCGGCAACAGCAGCAGCGCGATGAAACCGACCACGATCACGCCGATGAAGCGGTAATGGCTGAGCGCGCCGATCATCAGGCCCAGGGCCAGTTTCACTGCCGACGCAGCGTCCACGGTACGCAGCAGGCGCGCCCCGGCGTCCAGGCACAGCACGGCCGCCAGCGCCATCGGCACATCCGGCACCGCCAGGATGCCCAGCGTGCCCGACAGCGGCATCAGCAAGGTCAGGCTGCCGGCCTGCCACCCCGCCACGGCACCGAACCAGCGCATCGCAATGCGCGAGACCAGCCACGGCAACGCTGCGCCGATCGCCAGGAACGGCAGGCGCTGGGCCAGTACATGCGCGCCCCCCAGCTCCACCCCGAGCCGCGACAGCCATGCGGTCAGCCCCGGCAGGTCGGAATAGGCCGCCGCCAGATGCTGTCCTTCCTGCCAGTAGAACGCTTCGTCCACGAACAACGGCAGACGCGCCGCGATCACCAGCTTCACCGCGGTGACCAGCGTCCACAACAGCAGAAAAATCGTGCGTGCGCGTTGTTCGCCCTGCATTGCTCTATAGAATCGAAGGAATCATCGACACGAGACGGACATGGAAAATTCGCCCCACGTGCCAGCCATGCTAACCGATGTAGTGCGACAGGCCCTCCGCAGCGCCCAGGACCAGGTCAACGGACTGGTGCTGGGCAAGGCCCATGAAGTGCGGCTCGCGTTCGTCGCCCTGCTGTCCGGCGGTCACCTGTTGATCGAGGATCTGCCGGGTCTGGGCAAGACCACGCTGGCCCACGCCATGGCCTCCAGCCTGGGGCTGGGCTTCCAGCGCGTGCAGTTCACCTCGGACCTGCTGCCTGCAGATGTGCTCGGCGTCTCGGTCTACGATGCGGCCAGCCGCCAGTTCCAGTTTCATCCCGGCCCGGTGTTCACCCATGTGCTGCTGGCCGACGAGATCAATCGCGCGCCACCGCGCACGCAGAGCGCACTGCTCGAAGCGATGGCCGAGCAACAGGTCACCCTGGACGGTGTCACCCACCCGCTGCCCGATCCCTTCTTCGTGATCGCAACGCAGAACCCGGTGGATCTATCGGGCACCTTCCCGCTGCCCGACTCGCAGCTGGACCGCTTCCTGCTGCGGCTGGCCCTGGGGTATCCCAATGCCGAATCCGAACGCGAACTGCTGCGCGGCACCGACCGCCGCCACCTGATCGCACAGGCGCAGCCGCGGCTGGACGACACACAGGTGCGCACGCTGCGCGAGGCGGCCCGCCAGGTGCATGCCAGCGACGCACTCATCCACTACGTGCAGGCGCTGCTCACCCGCAGCCGCCAGCACGCCGGCGTGCGCGTGGGGCTGTCGCCCCGTGCCGGCCTGGCGCTGCTGCATGCGGCCAAGGCGCATGCGCTGCTGCTCGGTCGCACCCACGTGGTGCCCGAAGACGTGCAGACCCTGTTCGTGGCGGTTGCCGGCCACCGCCTGGTGCCGGAGGCCGAAGCCAGCACCGGCCCGGCACTGGCCCGCGCGATCCTCCAGACCGTCGCGGTGGATTGAGATGCGCCGCGGCTTGGGAGACCGCTGGCAGAAGCTGCAGTTGCTGGCGCGGCCACGGCAGCCCGAAGCCTTGCCGCGCCGGCTCGACCGGCGCCGCATCTACGTGCTGCCCACCCGCTTCGGCATGTTCGTGACCACCGTGCTGGTGGCGATGTTGCTGGGCGCACTGAACTACAACAACAACCCGGCGCTGCTGCTGGCGCTGCTGTTGGCCACCGTCGCGATCGCCAGCACCATCAGCGCGCACCTGCAGCTGTCCGGGCTGCAGGTCGATGCGGTGTCGGCCGAACCGGTGCACGCCGGCCAGCCGATGCGGTTGCGGATCAGCGTGTCGCGGCCCGATGCACGCGCGCGACGCGGGCTCGAACTGGCCCTTGGCCAAGCGGTGGCCTTCGGTCACCTGCTGGACACCGACCAGGTCGAAGTGGACCTGATGCTGCCCACCGTGCGACGCGGCTGGTTCGATCTGGCACGCATCCGCATTTCCACCACCCAGCCGCTCGGCCTGGTGCGCGCCTGGTCGTGGGTATGGCCCGACGCACCGCTGCTGGTCTACGCGGCCCCCGAACGCCAGGCGCCCGCCCTGCCGGAAAGTGGTGGCGATCCCCTGCATACCCGCGTGCATGCCAGCGGCGACGAGCTGCATCAGCTGCGCCCCTACCGCGCGGGCGACCCGACGCGCAGCATCGCCTGGAAGCACTCCGCCCGGCGCGACACCCTGCTGGTGCGCGAGTATGAAAAGCCGGTTGGCGTGGACGTTCTGCTGGACTGGCGACAGCTGTCCGCGCTGCCGGTCGAAGCACGCATCGCGCGGCTGGCCCGCTGGGTGGACCTTGCCGAGCGCGATGGCCGACGCTACACCCTGCAGCTACCCGGGCAGCCGGTGCTGGGACCGGGCAATGGCAGCGCCCACCACCACCTGTGCCAACGCGCACTGGCGCTGATGCCGCATGACTGAGCCCACGTCCCCCACCCTGGGTTCCAGCGCGCGCCACTGGACCCTGGCCAGTGCTGCACTGGGCCTGCTGCCGCTGTTGCTGCAGCTGCCCGACCTGCTCGCCGCCATCATCGCCCTGGTCGCACTGGTGACCGCCGTGGCGGCGCGTCAACGCGTGCTGCCTGCGGTGCTGCGCGTGGCACTGGTGCTGTGCATGCTCGCCGCCATCTACTGGCAGATGGGCGCGCGTCCCGGCCGCGATACCGGCTGCGCCTTGCTGGCGGCCATGCTGGCACTCAAATCCAGCGAACTGCGCAGCCTGCGCGATGCACGCAGCCTGCTTGGCTTTGCGCTGTTCGCGCCGTTCGCCGCGTTCCTGCTGGACCAGGGCCCCACCACGATGGCCCTGGCCGTCGTGGCCGCGCTCACGGCGCTGCTGACCCTGCAGCGGCTTGCCCATGCCGAAGGCCAGGCGCCCAGCCCGCGCCTGGGCGGCGCGCTGCGCGGGGTGGGCAAGCTGGTCGCGCTGGGGTTGCCTCTGGCGCTGGCCGGTTTCTGGCTGTTCCCGCGGCTGAGCCAGCCGCTGTGGGGCATCCCCGACCGCGCCGTGGGCACGCCCGGTTTGTCCGACCACATGGAGCCGGGGCAGTGGCTGGACCTGATGGCCGACGACGCGCCAGCCCTGCGCGTGCAGTTCTTCGGCGCCGTGCCGGCCGCCGAGCAGCGCTACTGGCGCGGCCCGGTGATGACCCGCTTCGATGGGCGCCGCTGGGAACAGGATGACGCTGCCCGGCAACGGTCACCGGCGACGGTGACGCATTCGGCTGTGCGCTGGGACTACCAGATCGACTACGAGCCCACCGACCGCCGCCAGCTGGTGGCACTGGACCTGCCGCTGCAGGCGCCCGCCGGCAGCACCCTGGACGGTGCCTACAGCCTGCGCAGCACTGCCCGCCTGACCACGCTGACCCGCTGGCGCCTGCAGTCGTCGCCGGTGGTCACCTACCAGGACGCGCTCAGCCCCTACCAGCGCCAGCGTGCGCTGCAGCTGCCGGCAGGCTTCAACCCGCGTACCGCCGCCCTGGCCCGGCAATGGCGCAGCGAGGCGGGCAGCGACGACGCGGCCATCGTCGCGCGCAGCCTGGACTGGATCCGCGCCCGCTTCGCCTACACCCTGGAAACGCCCCTGCCCGGTCGCGATGGCGTGGACGAGTTCCTGTTCGACCAGCAGGCCGGCTTCTGTGAACACTTCAGCTCGGCGTTCGTGGTGCTGATGCGCAACGCCGGCATTCCCGCACGTGTGGTCACCGGTTTCGCCGGTGGCGTGCGCAATCCGTACGGCGACTACTGGGTGGTGCGCCGCATGGACGCCCACGCCTGGGCCGAGGTATGGCTGCCGCAGCGCGGCTGGGTGCGGGTCGATCCGACCGCCGCCGTGGCTCCCGAGCGCATCTACGACACCCTGGAAGATCGCCTGCAGCAGGGCGGCGCCGCCACCTTGCAGAGCCGTTGGCTGCAACTGGGCCAGGCCAGCGACTGGCTGCGGCGCGGCTGGAACGACCTGGTGCTGTCCTTCGACGCAAACCGCCAGCAGCAGATGCTGCGACCGTTGGGCATCGACACGCTGGAACCGTCACAGCTGATCGCCGTTTTCACGGTCTTCGCGCTGGCCACGCTAGGCTGGATGGCGTGGCTGCTGAGCCGTGGCGAACGCGAGCGCGACCCGTTGTTGCGCGCGTGGCACCGGCTGGGGCGGCGCTACGCCAGGCTTGGCCTGGCGCGTGACAGTGCCGAGCCCGCAGGCCGCTGGGCCCAGCGCGTCCACCAGCAGCGGCCAGACCCGGCGCTGTTGTCGCTCAGCAGCCGTTTCGTTCTCGCGCGCTACGCTGGCGCGGACGTCGACCTCACTTCATTATTGCGCGACCTGCGCAGGCATCGCCCGTCCTCCGGAGCATCCCCATGAAGATCCAGATTCTGCTTCCCCTCGCTGCTTCGCTGGCGCTGGCCGCCTGCGCGACCGCGCCCAAACCGCTGCAAGGCCAGTTCAGCATGGTCAGCCCGCGCGATGCGGTGCCCACCCAGCAGGTGGGTACCCCGGTGCGCTGGGGCGGCCGCATCATCGAAACCAATCCGGCCCAGGGCCAGACCTGTTTCCAGATGATCTCGCGCCCGCTCAACGGCAGTGGCCGCCCGAGCACCACGTCGGCCGACGCCAGCGACGGCCGTTTCGTGGCCTGCCGCGCCGGCTTCTACGACCCGGCCGTGTTCGAACCGGGCCGCGATGTGACCTTCATCGGCAAGATCGCCGGCTACGAGAACACCCGCATCGGCGAATACGACTATCGCCTGCCCAAGCTGGACGCCGATGTGATCTACCTGTGGCCGGAACAGCGCCAGGTGGACGTGGTGCCGGCCTACCCGTACGGGCCGTGGGGTCCGGGCTGGGGCCCGGGCTGGGGCTACCGCGGCTGGGGCTGGTGGTAACCGGGTAGATACCGACCGTTGGTCGGTAGGCATTGCAGAAAAAGCCGCCCAAGGGCGGCTTTTTTTTGTTGCACCGTGGGGCAACACAACGCGCGTCGCCGATCAGGTAGAGCCACCCCATGGGTGGCTGCCCTTGGATCCGGCGCCGCGCAGCCACCCATGGGGTGGCTCTACCCCCTCAGGCATCGCGCGCAGCCACCCATGGGGTGGCTCTACCCCTCAGGCGTTCGGCGTGCCGAAGTGGCCCAGCGCTGCGCCGGCCAGCAGGTGCAGGTGGATGTGGAACACGGTCTGCCCGGCATCTTCGCGGCAGTTCATGACGATGCGGTAGCCGTTCTGGGCGAAGCCTTCGCAGCGCGCGTACTCGGCCGCCGCCAGCGCCAGCTTGCCGATCAGGTGCGCCTGCGCGGGCTGCACGTCGTCCAACGTCGGAATCGCCTCATTCTTCGGAATGAAAAGCACGTGCACCGGTGCCTGCGGGGCGATGTCCTTGAAGCCGAGCACCTCGTCGTCTTCGTAGACGATGGTGGCCGGGATTTCGCGGCGGATGATCTTGCCGAACAGGGTGTCTTGGCTCATGGGGCACCTCTTGGAACAGGGGCTTGGAGAGTAGCGCGGATGCGCTGCCGGTTTCGACGGGTGCGGCGCGGTGCACGGGAGGCGCGGTCAGCGCGGTCAGCGCAGCCAGCCGACCAACGGTCCGCTCTACCCTGTCGCCGCGGCGCGGTTGCCCGGGGTCATTCCTGGATTTCGGTGCGCGTGCCGAACGCGTGCGACAGCGTGCCGCGATCCACGTATTCCAGCTCACCGCCCAGCGGCAGGCCCTGGGCCAACCGGCTGGGGCGCACCTTGTGCGCGCGTGCCAGCTGCGCCAGGTAATGCGCGGTGGCTTCGCCTTCCACCGTGGCGCTGGTGGCGATGATCAGTTCCTGCACCTCGCCCTGCTTCAGGCGGGCCTCCAGCTGGTCCAGGCCAAGCTCGCGCGGCCCCACGCCATCCAGCGGCGACAAGCGCCCCTGCAGCACGAAGTACACGCCGCGGAAACCGGTCGCATGCTCGATCGCCAGCCGGTCGGCGGGCGATTCCACCGCGCACAGCTGCTGCCGCTCACGGCTGCCATTGGCGCACACCGCGCAGGTCTCGGTCTCGCTGAAATCGCGGCACTGCACGCAATGGCCGATGCGCTCGATCGCCTTGGCCAGCACCTCGGCCAGCTTCTGCCCGCCCACACGCTCGCGCTCGAGCACGTGGTAGGCCATGCGCTGGGCGGTTTTCTGGCCGACGCCCGGCAACACGCGGAAGGCCTCGATCAATTGTTCGAGCAGGGGCAGGCTCATGGCGATGGGCTCATCTCAGAAACAAACGCGCGAAGCCCGAAGGCTTCGCGTCGTGGTCACCCCACCGGTACCGGGCGCGGGCCCGGCACCTGCGGTGGATCAGAACGGCAGCTTCATGCCCGGCGGCAGCTGCATGCCCGCCGTGGCCGAACCCATGCGGTTCTTCGATTCGGCGTCAATCTTGTTGGACGCATCGTTGAAGGCGGCCGCGACCAGGTCTTCGGTCATTTCCGCATCGCCCAGGATCGACGGGTCGATGCGCACCTTGCGGCACTCCTTGGTGCCGGTCAGGGTCACGCTGACCATGCCACCGCCGGCGCTGCCGGTGACTTCCAGCTTGGCGAGGTCTTCCTGGGCCTTCTGCAGGTTTTCCTGCATCTTCTGGGCCTGCTGCATCAATTGGGCGATGTTGCCGCGCATGTCGTGTTACTCATCAAAAGGACGGATGGAATCGGTCACGACCCGCGCGCCGTGCTGCTGGATCAGCACCTGCACCTGCGGGTCGGCCATGAAGGCGGCTTCGGCCGCCTGTTGCCGCTCGCCACGCTGGCGGTCGGAACGCTGGTGCAGCGTTTCGGCCTCGGCGTTGCCATGTTCGATCACGATCCGCGGGGTCTGCCCCAGCGGGCCGGACAGCGCATCGGTCAGCGCCGCCAGCGAACGGTCCGAACACAAGTACTCAAATCCGGGCGATACCGCCAGTTTCAAGATGCCGTGCTGAAAACTGATGAACGCCGCGTGGGCCGCCAGCTGCCGCGAGGGGCCGTTGAGCTGGCTCTGGGCGACCAGTTCCAGCCAGGCTTCGGGCGAGGAAAGGGCGATCGGGGCAGCGGCACCCGCGTCGGCAACCGACGCCGAGGGCGCAATGGCGATGCCCTGCGGGCGCGCCAGGGCTGCCGGCGCCACCACCGGGGCCGGGGCCGGTGCGGCAGGACGCGCCGGCGGCGCCTCCCACGGCGCCACCATGGCCGCGTCGGGGCTGGCCAGTTCGGCCGCCAGCGCCTCGTCACGCTCCTCGGCACCGGCCTGGTGCCACGGCGGCAGGTCGTCTTCAGGCACCGGCTCGGCCACCGGGGGCGGCGTCGGGCGCGGGCTTTCCGGCGCCGGCGCCGCAGCCGGGGCAACCACGGGCGCAGCCACCGTCGCTACCGGGGCCACCGGGGTGACGCTGGCTGCGGGAGGGGCGACCCGGGCGACCGGTGCAGCGGCCACCGCGGCAGGCGCTGCGGCCATGCCGCTGCCCTGCGCGGGGCTGCCGGCGCCGTTGTTCACCTCGGTACCGGTGCCCGGATCGCGCGGCACCGGCGGTACCGCGGCGGCCGGTCGGAATGCCAGCATGCGCAGCACGGCCATTTCGAAGCCCGCACGCGGGCTCGGGGCCAGGTACAGGTCGCGTCGCCCACCCAGCGCCATCTGGTACCAGAGCTGCACCACTTCCGGGCGCAGCCGCTGGGCGAAGGCGGCGGCATCGATCCCCTCGCCGTCGGACTGCGCGCCCGGCACCAGCTGCTGCACCTGGATGCGGTGCAGCGCCTCGGCCAGCGCCTCGAGCACGCCGCTCCAATCCGGCGAGAACTCGGCCAGTGCGGCGACCACCTGCAGCAGGCGCACGCCGTCGCCATCGGCCAGGGCGTCCAGCATGGCCGCCACCTGGGTGCGGTCGACCGTGCCCAGCATGGTGCGCACCACGTCTTCCCGCAGCGCGCCGCCCGCGTAGGCAATGGCCTGGTCGAGCAGCGACAGGCCATCGCGCAGGCTGCCGTCGGCCGCCTTGGCCAGCTGCACGATCGCGGTCGGGTCGGACTCGATCTCCTCGGCGGCCAGGATCCGGGTCATCTGGCCCTGGATCTGGTCTTCGTCCAGCCGCTTCAGGTTGAACTGCAGGCAGCGCGACAGCACCGTCACCGGCAGCTTCTGCGGGTCGGTGGTGGCAAGCAGGAACTTCACGTGCTCCGGCGGCTCTTCCAGCGTCTTCAGCAGCGCATTGAACGCCGCCTTGGAGAGCATGTGCACTTCGTCGATCAGGTAGACCTTGTACTTGCCCCGCGAGGGCATGTACTGGGCGTTCTCGATCACCTCGCGGACGTCATCCACGCCGGTGTTGGACGCGGCATCGATCTCGAGCAGGTCGATATAGCGCCCGGCATCGATGTCCAGGCAGGCCGGGCACTGGCCGCACGGGTCGGCGCTGGTGCCCTGCTCGCAGTTCAGCGATTTGGCGAAAATGCGCGCGATGGTGGTCTTGCCCACCCCGCGGGTGCCGGTAAACAGGAACGCATGGTGCACCCGGCCGCTGTCCAGCGCATTGCTGAGCGCACGGACCACGTGTTCCTGGCCCACCAGCTCGGCAAAACGCTTCGGACGCCACTTGCGGGCAAGGACGAGATAGGACATCAGGCCACCGTCTTCATCGGGACGTCCATTGTGCCACGCCTGTCCAGCCCCCCTGCCCTCCGTCTCGTGCCGCTTGTGCGATTGCGATTCCCCCGCTAGAATCTGCGCCCCTGCAGCGGGTTATCGCAGCAGGTCCGGAGAGGTGTCCGAGCGGTTGAAGGAGCACGCCTGGAAAGTGTGTAAGCGTCTAAACCGCGCTTCGGGGGTTCGAATCCCCCTCTCTCCGCCACACACATGAAAAGGCCGCCCTACGGGGCGGCCTTTTTGTTTGCGCGACGCAAAAGAATCCCCGGTAGAGCCACCCCATGGGTGGCTTCGGTTCCCGGCGCGCAGCCACCCATGGGGTGGCTCTACCCCTTGCCCAATCCCCCTCCCGTCACGGCAGCATGCTCCAGTGCACCTTGCCGCGATGGCCCTTGCGCAGGCACAACGCGCGCGCGGGAAAGGCCACGACGGTGCCGGTGTCATCCACGGCCACGTCGCCGGGATGCAGGGTCCAGCGCGCGTCCGGCGCCGGTGGCGGAATATCGAAGCGGATCATGATGGCCTGGTTGAGGTCTCCGCCCTGGCGCGGCCCCCAGATGACATCGCTGTTGAGGTCGAGCCGACGCGCGTCGTACCGGGCCGCGCGGCGCTGGCGGGCGCTCAAGGCGGTGCTGAATCCGCGATACAACGCCGGATCGGCGGCGATGCGCTGGCCGTCTTCCCGCACCAGATACGCCCCTGCCGAGGAATACCACAGCGGCACCGGCGTTTCGCCCGGGCCCCACACGGTCGGCGCATAGGCACCGTGCTGGCGCGTGTCGTAGCGCCGCCGCCCTGCATTGCTCGCGCTCAACGCCAGCCACACCACGTTGTCCTCCTGGCCCGGCGCGGTCTCCACCAGCCAGTAATCCAGCACCAGCGCGATGTCGCGTGCCGGCTGCCCCGCCACCGCCGGCAGCGTCGCCTGCACCGGCGTGTGACCCGGCGTGTCGCAGACCACGGCCGTGTCCTTGACCACGTACGTGCACCCTGACACCGACCCCGCCAGAACCACGCAGGCGGCGATCTTCGCTCTGAACATTCCGGCCTCCTGCCTCACTGTCCGCCCCGATGGTAGCGCGGCGCGTCAGCCGCCGTTCCGTGGCACAGTCACCCGACCCGCCAACCGCATGCAGTTCCATGTCCACGATCCGCGCCTTCACCGCTGCCGATGCACGCGCCTGCCTGGCCATCTTCGACGGCAACGTCCCGCAGTTCTTCGGTGTGCATGAACGCGCGGATTTTTCCGCTTACCTGCAGCAGCCTGCACGCGCTGTGGACTACCTGGTGATCGAACGCGGCGGCCGGGTGGTGGCCTGCGGCGGACTGGCGATGGACGATGCGCTGACCGCCGCGTTCTGCTGGGGCATGGTCGACCACACCTTGCACCGGCAGGGGTTGGGGCGTGAGCTGGCGCATGCGCGCCTGCAGCAGGCACGCGCACGTGGCGCGCGTCGCGTGGTGTTGAGCACCAGCCAGCACACCAGCGACTTCTATGCCGCGCTGGGTTTCGTCATCACCCGGGTCGTGACCGATGGCCACGGCCCGGGCCTGGACGCGGTGGACATGCAACGCGTGATGCCACTGGAGTGAGCGCCGAAGGACTCAGGTGCTCGACAGCTTCATCAGCACCAGCCCACTCACGATCAATACGGCCGCGGCGATGCGCATTGCACTCACCTGCTCGCCCAGGAACGTGATGCCGATGACGAACGCACCCACCGCGCCAATACCGGTCCAGATCGTGTACGCGGTGCCCAGGGGCAAGGTGCGCATGGCCAGCGACAACAGCCAGAAACTGGCGATCATGGTGACCACGGTGATGATGCTGGGGGTGAGCTTGCTGAAGCCGTCCGACTGCTTCATCGCGAACGCCCAGACGATTTCCAGTACGCCGGCTGCCAACAGATAGATCCAGGCCATGTGGCCCTCCTTTGATAGGGGCCAGGCCGTCCTGGTCAGTGTGTCCCGCTGCGGGGGAGGCCGTTCCTCCTGCGGCGATTCTAGCAACGCCGCACCACGGCCGGCACCTGCACCGCCGCCGCTTTTCGCGGCGTTCAGCCCCCGGCTACCGCCGATTCAGCCACGCAGGCGCGCGGCAGGCGTGGCATCCTGACCCGCCCTGGCACAGGAATGCCCGCATGACGCTCGATTCGACGCTCGCCCCCTGGCTGGAGCAGGCGCTGCAGTCGCCACTGCCCGACGAGGTGGTGGGCCTGTCATTCAACCTCAGCGAAGGTGCGGCCGACGACGATGCCGGCTTCTGCATCGAACTGGTCGGTACCGACCGTTTCGACGCGGGCGACAGCGACTGGCCCTGCGATGAAATCTGGGCACCGCCGCAACGCGAGGTCGAGCTGCCGTATGCACTGACCGGCCAACGCTGGGAAGCGTGCCTGGTGGCGGTGCGCGGACAGTTGCTGCAGGCCCTGGCCACGCCCCGCTTCGGCCCGCGCCTGACCGCGCAGGTGCAGGGCATCGGGCTGGGTTTCGTCGATGGCGACCTGCAGCTGCTCTGGCAGCGTACCGGCTGAGTGGCGCGCCGCTGGCACTGCACGCGGCGCATGCGCTAGAATGCGCGACTGCACTGCGGGGCTGTCCCTGCACTGCACCTCCGGCGCCCGCTGATTTCGATCACCCGGTGCCTGGAACGTCTCTATGGTGGCCCCGTCGGCCCCTCGCGACGCTAGGTCGAAAATCCCGCCAGGGCCGGAAGGCAGCAACGGTATCGATCGACGCGGGCGCCGAGGTCAGCCGGCGGGGCCGCCACCTTTTTGGGCCCCCGCCACCGCGCGTACCGCCGGCCGTTGCTCGGCTGCCCTCAACGCGCCGCGGATATCGACGTCAGCCGACCAACCGTCGGCTCTACGCCGCGGGCGTGCCCTGGTGGAACAGCACGCGCCACGCCGCGCCGTGCAGCCGCCACAGCGAACTGCGCAGCACCGTGCGCTGGCGCACGCCGTCGACCACATACCAGCTGCGATAGCGCACCTGCGCCACGGTCGGGGCCAGCAGACAGACGCGGTAGTCGTCCGAAACGATCTCCACCACGGCGCGCTCGGCGGGAATCTCGACCAGCGCGGCGGCGCGCCCGTAACAGCTGCCCGAGCTGCCGATTTCGCTGAAATCCGGATCGAGCAGCGCCTCCAGGCGCGTGGCATCGGCACGCACCACGGGGTCATGCAGGGCCCGTTCGAGCGCTTCCAGATGGGCGGCCAGCGCGGCGGTGTCCGTCGCCTGCGGCATGTTCAGGGCGGATCCTGCGTCAGCACGTGCAGGGCGGTCGGCGCAGCCAGCGCCACGCATTCGCCCGGCACCGCCACGCGATGCCCGCGCTGGCGCAGGGCGGCGCCATCGGCCTCGCTGGCGTAGTGGTACAGCATCATCCGCGCCTGCAGCTCACGGCTGTACTCACGCTCCAGGTCGTCCACGCCGGTGTGCGACGGGTTGCCGTGCAGGCCGCAGTCGTGCGCGATCAGTTCGTTGTCGTCGGCGTAGCGGGCCAGCATTTCCGGAATCGGACGGGTATCGCCGCTCCAGGTCACCGCGCCCTTGAGGCGCAGGCCATAGGCGGTTTCCGGCCAGTGGTGGCGCACCGGGAACACTTCCAGGCGTACCCCGTCGTGCCAGAACGCATCGCCGACCACGATCAGCTGGAAGGCGTCCCAGAAGTTGGCGCCGCCCTCGGCCAGCACGTTGGGATAGTCGGCCACGCGCTTGTGCAGCAGCGGCACCACCGTGGCCGGCACATACACGCGGATGCGCCCGCGCCGGTGCGGCGAAAAATAGGCATCCACGAACAAACGCTCGAAACCGGCCACGTGGTCCAGGTGCACATGGGTGACGAACAGTGCCTGCGGCACCTGCCCGTACTGCGCCAGGAAGGCGGTCAGGCCTTCGCCACCGCAGTCGATGGTGAGCCAGGGCCGGCCGTCACGCTCGATCACCGCCATCGGCGAACCCAGTTGCACGGCCGACGCGTTGCCGACCCCCATGAAGCGCAGTGCCCAGTCCATCAGTAGCCCCGGTTCCAGGCCAGGTCGTAGGCGCGGCGCAGCCGTGCGTAGTCTTTTTCCACGTCTTCCACGCTGCGCTCGCCGCGCAGCTTGAGCAGCGACCGCAGCAGGCGCTTGAGGTTGCGCTCGCGCCAGCGCGTGGCCGGAATGCGCTGCACGCCGCGGTCGAAGTCGATCAACCAGCCGTGGCCGTTGGCATCGAACAGGATGTTGTGTGCGTTGAGGTCGGCATGGTCCAGCCCGGCGCGGTGGAAGCGCGCGATCAGCCGGCCGGTTTCTTCCCAGGGCGCGCCGCGCCCGGCCACCAGCGCGCGGTCGGCCAGCGAGCGCACGCCTTCCAGCCGCTCCATCAGGATCGCGGCGCGGTAACGCATGCCCTCGCGCATGTAGAACGCGGCGATCGGGCGCGGTACCGGCAGCTTCAGCGCGCGCAGGGCGCGCATCAGGCGGAATTCGGCAAAACTGCGGGTGCGGTCGGCACCGCGCCACAGGTAGGCGTCGCGGCTCAGCTTGGCCGCCATGCCGCCGCGCAGGTACTGGCGCAGCACGCACTGCCCGAACGGCGCATCCACGAACCAGGCGCCGCCGCGGCCGCCATCGCCGACCGGCCGCGCCCGCTCTGCCCAGTGGGCCGGCGAGAACAGCTCGATCTCGGCTTGCCGCAGCCGTTCGCGGTCGAACAGAATGGCACCCAGTCCGCGTCCATCACGGCAGGGCGTCAGCGCTTCATTGGCGTCGAATGCGACCATTCCTTCGAGTCTAACAACACCATGGCACCAACGTCCTCTTCCTTGTGTCTTTTGCGTTTGTCCGCCCTGGGCGATGTCACCCACGTGGTGCCGCTGGTGCGGACCCTGCAGCAGGCCAGGCCGGGCACGCCGCTGCACTGGATCATCGACAAGGCCGGGCACAAACTGCTCGATGGCCTGCCCGGGGTGGTGTTCCACCCGTACGACAAGAAGACCGGTCTGGCCGGCATGCGGGCGCTGAAGGCCACCTTCCCGCCCGGCCGTTTCGAGGCCCTGCTGCAGATGCAGGTGGCCTTCCGCGCCAACGTGCTGTCCGCGTTCGTGCCGGCCGTGCGCCGCATCGGATACGACAAGGCGCGCTCGAAGGATCTTCACGGGCTTTTCATCAATGAACGCATTCCCGACCGCCCCGGCATCCACGTGCTGGACGCGATCGGCAGCTTCTGCGAACCGTTGGGGATCGTGCAGACCCAGGTCAGCTGGGACCTGGCCGTACCGCCTGCCGCGGTGGACTGGGCGCAGGCGCAGTGGCAGGACGATGGACGCCCGGTACTGATGATCTCCCCCTGCTCGAGCCACGTACGCCGCAACTGGTACGCCGACCGCTACGCCGCGGTGGCCAACCATGCCACCGCGCGCGGCTGGCGGGTGGTGCTGTGCGGGGGCCGCAGCGAACTGGAGCGCGACATGAGCGATGCCATCCTCGCCCAGCTGGATACCCCGGCGCTGGACCTGGTCGGCAAGGACACGCTGAAGCAGCTGCCGGCGCTGCTGGCACGCGCCGCGCTGGTGATGACCCCGGACTCGGGCCCGATGCATATCGCCAACGCGGTGGGCACCAAGGTGCTGGGCCTGCACGCGGCCAGCAACCCGCACCGCAGCGGCCCCTATTCGGACCGGCGCTACTGCGTGGACCGCTACGACGATGCCGCGCGCAAGTACCTGGGCAAGCCGGCCAGTGCGCTCAAGTGGGGCACCAAGATCGAATTCGACGACGTGATGCAGTTGATCACCGTCGAGGACGGCATCGCCGCGTTCGAGCGCTACGTGGCCGATCACCGGCCTGCGTAGCCGGTAGTGCCGGCCGCTGGCCGGCAACATCCTCCGACGTCAGGTGATGCGGGGTTGCCGGCCAGCGGCCGGCACTACCACCTGCGCATCGCAGGCCGACGGCGTTACGCGCCCTTGGGTGCGTAATCCTTGTACGACTTCTCTTCCACGTAGCCCGAGCCCAGCGCCAGGTTGATGGCCTTCTTGATGCGGGCGCGTTCGTCGTTCTGCAGGTACACGCTGCGGGCCAGCGCGACGAAGTCCTCGTTGAAGGCCTGCGCCTTGTCCTGCAGGCGGATGTTGTCCTCGATGTCCCACAGGCGCTCGTTGACCGCCTTCAGGTCGGCACGCAGGCGCGCGATGTCCTTGACCGCGGCCGGATGCGCCATCCAGGTCTTGTCCAGCGCGCTCAGCTCGGCATGGATGTTGGCCAGCTTGGCCGCATCGTCGATGCGCTCGGATTTGATCTGCAGGATCGAGATCTTGTCCAGCAGCTCGCCAAAGGACACGGGAACAAGGATTTCAGCAGTCATGGGGGCCATCCGTTACGTGAGGCCGCCAGTTTAACGGACCCGGCATTCAACCCACGCCAAACGGACCGTCTGCGTCGCTCACCAGAACCCACCCGCCGCGGTCTCCCTTCCCCCGCCCTCCCGTCCGCTTCACCCCACACATCCTTTCTGGAGCAACAAGCCCCTCTGTTGAGGGGCTGCCCCGACAGGGGCGGGGAGAGGCAGGCAAAGGGACGGGCCCAAACGCTGCACAGCAGCGTTTGGGGCGACGGCGCACAGCGCCGTCGCATCCCGCGCCAGATACAAAGAAAAAGGGCTGCCCACCGGGCAGCCCTTTTTCTTTGTATCTGGCGGAGAGGGGGGGATTCGAACCCCCGAGGCGCTATAAACGCCTGCCTGATTTCGAGTCAGGTACATTCAACCGCTCTGCCACCTCTCCAGATGGTCCCGGCGAACCGGGACGCGAATGATACGGGCAGGACGCGCTGACGACAAGTCATTCCGCACCCAGGAAGTGAATTTCTTCTGTATGGATACCTTGCCGGATGTCCGGCGGGCCGCGATCATGCCGTTATCCCCCGCAACGTCCCTTTGGCTGCAGCCCACCCATGATCGAATTCGGACATCTCACCCACCCCGGCCTGCGCCGTGACCTCAACGAGGACACCTACTACGGCGATGGCGAACTGGCGTTGTGGCTGGTGGCCGATGGCATGGGCGGGCACGCCTGCGGCGAAGTGGCCAGCGCGCTGGCACGCGAGACCATCGTGCGCGAGATCCGCCACGGCGCGACGCTGGCGCACGCCATCCGGGTGGCCGATGAAGAGATCATCCGCACCTCGCGCCGCCGCAACGACAGCCTGCCGATGGGCACCACCGTGGTGGCCGCGCGGGTACAGGGCAACCGGTACGAGGTGGCCTGGGTCGGCGACAGCCGCGCCTACCTGTGGCGCGACGGCCAGCTGGCCCAGCTCAGCCAGGATCACAGCGTGGTGCAGGAAATGGTGGCCCAGGGCAACCTGACCGCCGAGCAGGCGCGCGCCCATCCGCACCGCAACGTGGTGACGCAGGCGCTGGGGGTGACCGACCCGGCGCACCTGAACGTGGCCACCACCACCGGCGAACTGCGCCCGGGCATGCAGCTGCTGCTGTGCAGCGACGGGCTCACCGAGGAAGTCGAGGACACCGGCATCGCCCGCACCCTGGCCTTCGATGACGCCAGCGCGCAGGAATGCGTGGATACCCTGGTGGCGGCCGCGCTGGATGGCGGCGGCTCGGACAACATCACCGTGATCCTGGTGCGCTGCCATTGATTGACCCCGGTCACGACCAACGGTCGTGACCTGCCGTTTCATCGCATGAGTGGATCACGACCGTTGGCCGTGATGCCCTCACGCCACCGCTTCTTCCACCTTCGGGCCATCCCAGATGGCATGGCCGGCCTTCTTGCGCAGCTTGGCCAGCCGCGCTTCGTGCGCGTCCAGCTCGGACGCCGTGGCCACCACGCGCGGGCGAGGCAGCAGGCGCGAGGTATCGAAGGCCTGCGCATGCGCGGTGCCGCGCTTGCCGTCGTCGGCCGAACCAAAGCCGATTTCCTCCTGGCCCGAGGTCAGCGCGATGTACACATCGCCCAGGATCTGCGCATCGAGCAGGCCGCCGTGCAGCTGGCGGTGCGCGTTGTCCACGCCCAGCCGCTTGCACAATGCGTCCAGCGAGTTGCGCTGGCCGGGGAAGCGCTCGCGCGCCATCTTCAGCGTATCGATCACCGTGCAGCGGTCGGTGATCTTGCCGTACTGGTCCCCCAGCAACGACAGCTCGTTGTCGAGGAAGCCGATGTCGAACGCGGCGTTGTGGATGATCAGCTCGGCGCCATCGATGAAGGCGAGGAACTCCTCGGCGATCTGCGCGAACACCGGCTTGTCGGCCAGGAACTCCAGGGTCAGCCCGGTGACTTCCTGCGCGCCCTGTTCGAATTCGCAGTCCGGCTTGATGTACTGGTGGTAGTTGTTGCCGCTGGGACGGCGTTCAAGCAGTTCCACACAGCCGATTTCGACGATGCGGTTGCCCTTCCGCCATTCCAGGCCGGTGGTTTCGGTATCAAGGATGATCTGACGCATGGGCTCAGTGTACCGGGCCGGCGGCACGGATCCGGATCGCGGCGTCGCGTGCCAGCTGGTCCACGCGTTCATTGTCGGGGTCGCCGGAATGGCCCTTCACCCAGCGCCAGTCGATGGTATGCATCAGCGTGGCCGCATGCAGGCGTTCCCACAGTTCGCGGTTCTTGACCGGGTCGCCGCCGGCGGTCTTCCAGTTCTTGCGGATCCAGCCCGGCATCCACTGGGTCAGGCCCTGGCGGACGTACTGCGAGTCGGTGAAGAGCACGATGTTGCACGGCTCGGTCAGCGCTTCCAGCCCGGAGATGGCCGCCATCAGCTCCATCCGGTTGTTGGTGGTATGCGCTTCGCCACCGCTCAGTTCACGCTCGTGCGCGTTGTAGCGCAGCAATGCCGCCCAGCCACCGGGGCCGGGATTGCCGAGGCAGGAACCGTCGGTGTGTATTTCAATTGTTTTCATTGCAGTCCAGATCAGGTCGCCACGGTACCGGCCCATCGACGGACCGGCAGCGGCGTAGGTCCCGGCAGGGCCGGGGTGCGTTTCTCGGCGGTGAACAGGCAGGCCGCGCGCAGGGGCGCGAAGCTGCGCTGGCCCGGGGCGCGGTCACGCCACATCGGCCCCAGGTAGCTCAGCCCATCACAGCTCAGGCCGGCCTGCTCCAGGGTGTGCCGCAGCCGCTGCGGGCTGCGCACGACCAGGCCGTGCTGGCGCCACTGGCGGCGGTAGGGGCTGAACGGGTTGAGCGTGGACAGCCACAACCGGCCACCGGGCATCAGCACCCGCTCGCACTCGCCGATCAGCTGCTCGGCATCGCGGGCGGTCACGTGCTGCAGCACGATGGCGTTGACGCTCTCGTCCGGCAGCGGCAGCGGCAGGCCACAGCGGGTGTCGCCGGCGAAGCCTGCGCCGTCGCGGTGCAGGCGCAGTCCGCGCCCGGGAAGGTCCGGCAGGGCCGCCCAGGCGGCCGTGGGCGCCACCCACAGCCACGGCGTGACCGGGCGCTCGGCCAGCAACGGCATCAGCCGCTGGAATTCCAACTGGCACAGCACATGTGCCGGTTCAGTATCAAACCAGGATGCGACTGACGCTTGACGGGGGCTCGGCGTGGCGGGCATGGTCCAATTCTATGCGACTCACTGCCCTACCCGCATTTGCGGACAACTACATCTGGGCGCTGGTCGCCGATGACGGCCAGGCGGTCGTGGTCGACCCCGGCGACGCCGGCCCTGTTCTGGCTGCCGCAACGCAGCAGGGATGGACCCCCACGGCGATTCTGCTCACCCACCACCACAACGACCATATCGGCGGCGTGGCTGCCCTGCAGGCCCGGTATCCGGGGCTTGTGGTGTATGCGCCGGACGATCCGCGCATCCCGATGGCCACCCATCGGGTGGCTGAAGGTGAATGCATTCAGGCAGCGGGCCAAAGGTTCCACGTAGTATCCGTGCCCGGCCACACCCGGTTCCACATCGCGTTTCACACCGCTGAACACCTTTTCAGTGGCGATGCGTTGTTCAGCCTGGGCTGTGGCCGCATGTTCGAAGGTACGCCGTCCCAGCTGCTGGCATCCCTGCACAAGCTGGCGTCCCTGCCCCCGCACCTGCTGTTGTGCTGCGGGCACGAATACACCGTGTCAAATGCCGTCTTCGCGCGGCATGTCGACCCCACCAACGCTGCGTTGCTGCAGCGCCATGAGGAGGCCCTGGCCATGCGCCGCGATGACCGTCCTACGCTGCCCGTGTCACTGGCCAGCGAGCTCCACTGCAATCCGTTCCTGCGTACCGGAACGCCGTCGATCCAGCAGGCCGTCAGTGCCCACCTGGGTCGCCCCGTCACCGATGAAGTCGATGTCGTCGCAGGCTTGCGCGGCTGGAAAGACGGATTTGGTACATGAGCCGGCGATTGTTGCCGCTCGCGCTCGGCTTGGCACTGTCCCTGGCCGGCGGCGCGAGCGCCCAGTCGTTGAGTGCGGGAATGTCGCAGAACGTGGCCGGGCTCTCCCAGCTGCCCCTGGACCCCGCCGCCCTGCCGCCGGTCTCGGTGCGCAACGGGCAGGAGATCTTCGCCAGCTTCCGCGATGGCCTGGCCGAACCCACCTGCAACGCCGAGGCCACCAGCCCGCGGTGGCAGAAGCAGTTCGCGCACGCCCCGTCACGGCTGGCCAATACCGATGACGATGCCCTGGTGCTGTTTGGCTACGTGGTCGAAGAACTGCGCCGGTCCAACCTGCCCACCGAATTCGCGCTGATTCCGTTCGTGGAAAGCGGCTACCGGCCCAATGCCCGCAATGGCAGCGGCCCGGCCGGGCTGTGGCAGTTCATCGCCACCACCGCCAAGAACCACCGCGTCCAGATGACCCCGGGCTATGACGGCCGCCTGTCCGCGGTGGATTCCACCCAGGCCGCGGTGCGGTACCTCAAGACCCTGCACGGCATGTTCGGGGGCGACTGGCGCCTGGCTACCATGGCCTATAACGCCGGCGAATACCGGGTGCTGCAATCGCTGCGCAAGGCCGGCATGAACGCGCAGAACGCGCGCCCAGCCGAACTGCCGGGGCTGTCGCCGATCACCTATGCCTACGTCGAGAAGCTGCACGCGCTGGCCTGTGTGCTGGAAAACGCCGAAACCAAGCCCGGCGTGATGGCCTCGCTGGACCGCACGGTGCCGGTGCTGAAGGGCCACACCCTGCCGGCGGGCACCAGCGTCCAGCAGTGGGCCGCACAGCGCTCGCTGGACCCGGCGCGGATTGCCCGGCTCAACCCGGCCCTGGCGAGCGGCAAGGGCCGCCCCAGCGGCCAGGTGACGGTGCTGGCCCCGGCCACGCACGCGCCGGTCGACGCCAGCGCCGCCGTGATGGCCGCCGTGGCCGCCGTGGAGTCTCCGGACCGCACCGAGACCGCGCCGGCCGCCACGGCCAGCGCGCCGACCGCGCGCGCGGCCCGGACCGTGGCCAGCAGTGCCGACCGGCCCCGCAACCGTCGCCACACCGTGCGTGACGGCGAGTCGCCGTGGACCATCGCGCGCCGGTACGGGATGCCGCTCAAGGCGCTGTTGTCGCTGAACGGGCTCACCGGCAGCAGCGTGTTGAAGCCAGGGGCCGTGTTGCGCGTGGAAGATTGATACGGCGCACCGACCCAGGCCGGCCTGATCGGTCGATGTAGTACCTGCGATGCCCGGCCATGCCGGGCATCGTCGTTTCCGGCGCGCGGCATGCTGCCGGTCTGCCGCGGACGGCAGCGCCGGTTCGGGTCATGCCGACCTCGCGCTGATCAACTGGGTCGGCCGTCGGCTGGGGCGCGACCCTGCCGGGCTACCCCACGTGCAGGTCATCAGGTGCGGCCGACCCGCTGTCGTACCTGCCTCGGCCCACGCCGCGGTGGCGGCGTGGTCACCGCTGGGCGCGGGCCGGCCCCACAACGCAGAAGGCCCGGCAATGCCGGGCCTTCTGCTGCCGCTGCAACCGGATCGGTTACAGGTTGGCTTCTTCGGTCTGCACCTTGTAGTGCTTGCGCATGGCGTCGATGTAGGCCTTGGCGGCGGCCATGCCATCGATCTGGTTCAGCTGATCGGTGAAGGCCTTCTTCTGCTCCGGCTGGATCTCGGCCAGATTGCCCGGAGTGACCTTGTTCACCGCGAAGACCAGGTACCGGCCCTGCATGGCGACCTTGCCGTAGCTCGGCTTGCCGTCGGCCGGCAGCGCCGTGCTGAACACCGCACGGTTGATTTCCGGGGTCGGCACCGGCTGGGTACGCGGCAGGCCCGGCAGCGGGGTCACCTGCAGCTTGTCACTGACCGTCAGCGCCTGCAGGGTCTGGCCGGCCTTGAGCTTGGCCAGCACCGCATCGGCGGCCTTCTCCGACGCCACGCGGACACGCTCGCCACGGATGGCGGCAATCACCTGGTCACGCGCCTTGGCGAGCGGCATCGCCTGCTCCGGGCTGTGCTCGGTGACGCGGATCATCACGTTGTGGTTCGGCGCCAGCTCGATCGGATCGCTGACCGTGCCGTCCTGGGTGAGCACGTCGGAGAACGCGGCGCGCAGCACGGCCGGGTTGGCGGCGATGCCACTGGCGGTGGTGCGGGTGAACGGCCCCAGGGTCTGGACCGGCAGGCCCATGTCCTTGGCCGGGCCTTCCAGCGAGGTCGGGTTCTTGTACACCAGGTCAACCAGGCGGCCGCTCAGGTCGGTGAACGCACGCTCGTTGTCGGCCTTGAGTGCTTCGGCGGCCAGCTGGTCGCGCACGTCTTCGAACGGACGGCCTTCGCCGCCCTTCTTTTCGCGCAGCAGCAGCACGTGGTAACCGAAGTCGGTCTTGACCGGGCCGGTCACTTCGCCGGCCTGCATGTTGAACAGCGCGTCCTCGAACGGCTTCACCATCGCGCCGCGCTCGACCCAGCCCAGATCGCCACCGTGTTCCTTGGAACCGGGGTCTTCGGAGTTGGCCTTGGCCAGGGCGGCGAAGTCGGCACCGGGCTTGCGCGCGTCGGCGGCAAGGCGGGTGGCCTTTTCTTCGGCGGCCTTGAGCTTGGCCGGGTCGCTGCCATCGGCGGCGATCAGGATGTGCGAGGCCAGGCGCTGTTCCGGGGTGGCAAACCGCGCCTTCTCCTCTTCATAGCGCTTGCGCAGGGCCGCTTCGTCGGCCGGGGCGGCCGCCGGCAGGTTCGCGCCGTTGATTTCCACGTATTCCAGCGAGACGGTTTCCGGCTGGCGGAAATCCTTGGTGTGGCTGTCGTACCACTGCTTGATCTGCGCGTCGGTCACCTCGGCGGTGTCGGCCGGCAGCTCCGGCAGCGCGGCCAGTTCGACGTCGCGGGTCTCGCCCAGCAACTTGAGCAGGCGCTCGGCTTCGGCGGCGGTGGCAAACCCGGACACCTGCAGCGCCGACGGGATCACCGACTGCTGGATGCTTTCGCGCACCAGGGCCTCGAACTGAGTCGGGGTACGCGGCGGATTGCCACCGGCCAGTGCGAGGCGGTACTGGTTGTCGTTGAACTTGCCGTCCGCGCCGATGAAGGCCGGGATCGCGGCGATGTATTCGCGCACGGCGTTGTCGCCGATCACGATGCCGGACTGTTCGCCGGCCAGGCGCACGACCTGTTCGTCGATCATCTGGTCGAGCACGGCCAGCTTGTTTTCGGTGCTTTCAAATTCGCGCGGGTCGAAGTTCTCGCCCTGCTCCTGGCGCGCCTGCTGGCGGGCCTGTTCGAAACGCACGCGGAAATCCTGCGAGCTGATCTCGTGGTGCTGCCACAGGAAGGACATCGGCCACCACGACGGCGCCGAGCGCCACCAGGTCGGCGGTGCCGCCACCTTGGCCACGTTCTGCGCACCCACGCCACCGAGGTAGCTGGAGTCGATCACGAACAGGAACGGAATCATCAGCAGCCCCAGGATCACGGTAACGATCCAGCCCGAGGTCTTGTCGCGAAGTTTCTGCAGCATGGGAAAAATCATGGCCTGAGTGGCGAGCCGGGCAGTGTAACCCGCTTCCGGCGTGGCTCCAAAACCATCGCAGGCAGGCGCGGCGCCGCCATTGCAACGGCTGCGGGCCGCCGGATGTCGCCATCACATCGATCCCGGCAGGGGCAGCTGGCCGCGACACGGTTGACGCTGCCGCGGTAAACAGAACTGTTTCTTCTGCCAGCGGCGTGGGAGCAGAAGCGCGCGTTGACCACGCCAGGCGCGGCTGTTGGTGGATCGGACACTGGGCCCCATGCCCTTTCCGGCGACGCCCCCGGCGTCGGCCTGCGGCCGCCCCCTCCTCCTTTATTTCGCCTCCAAGGGCATGGGGCCCAGCGCCCGACCCACCAACGGGAGCCAGAGATGCCTCGCTCCGGGGCTGTCCGCATGCCGAGCCCCGTAGCGGCCGGTAGGCCCCTGGGCAACATAAAGGAGGAGGCCGCCAGGCCGGGGGACATTTGCGCCAGGGGCCTATCGGCCGCTGCGGGGGCCCTCACGCTCGCGGCAGTCACAAACGGAGCCGCGCCCCGATCCACAACGTCGCCTGGACAACCAAGACGCACGTGCACGGATGCACGTCATCTGCTCCGGCCATTGCAGCAAGACGCTCCCATCCGTGGGAAGAAAAACCAAAAAAAAAGCCCCTGGTTTGCACCAGGGGCTCTTCAAAGATTGGCGGAGCGGACGGGACTCGAACCCGCGACCTCCGGCGTGACAGGCCAGCATTCTAACCAGCTGAACTACCGCTCCGCGCTTGAAACTTTGCAGGCGCTCATTCTATCCGAAGATATTCAGAAAACCTACCCCGAAGACTGCTTTTTTCGAGGATTTTTTTAAAACTGGCGGAGCGGACGGGACTTGAACCCGCGACCTCCGGCGTGACAGGCCAGCATTCTAACCAGCTGAACTACCGCTCCATGTTTTAATTTTTTCAGCCGACCAACGGTCGGCTCTACCGCGTTCACCGCGACATGCGTCGGCGGAGAAAACAAGGCCCCCGATTGCTCAGGGGCCTTCTTGAAACTGGCGGAGCGGACGGGACTTGAACCCGCGACCTCCGGCGTGACAGGCCAGCATTCTAACCAGCTGAACTACCGCTCCAAATCTCAAACTGCTACTGCGGTGCTGTGGTGGGTGCTGAGGGTTTCGAACCCCCGACCCTCTCCGTGTAAAGGAGACGCTCTACCGCTGAGCTAAGCACCCCAGCAAGCCGCTTAGTTTACGGCATCCTTCAGGGCTTTGCCAGCCTTGAACGACGGATTGTTCGATGCAGCGATCTTGATGGTGTCGCCGGTCTTCGGGTTGCGGCCGGTGCGGGCAGCACGTGCGCGAACCTGGAACGTACCGAAGCCCACCAGCGTCACAGCGTCACCGCCCTTCAGGGCCTTGGTGATGGAAGCGATGACGGCATCGACGGCGCGGTTGGACTCGGCCTTGGTCAGGTCGGCGGCCTCGGCAACGGCGTCGATCAATTCGGTCTTGTTCATTCTGTACAGCTCCTTTGGCGGGGATTCCGCATGTTCGACAGTGAAGCATCCGACCCAGACTGCGGCCGGATGCCAGTGAAGTTCTCGATTCGCCGACATCAGTGCGTACTGACTCGCGAGTGGTGCTTTTATACCAGTGCACCCCTACCCGCGCAAGCTGAAAAGCCAATAACGACGCGGGTTTCGGGCATTTCGACAGCACACGTCAATGCTTGACGCGCGTGGTGGAAGCTGTCTTGCTCTTGCCGCGCACTGTGACGCGCGCCCCATCCTTCTTGGCCTTCTTCGGGGTGAGCGGGGTCTCCAGGGCCAGGTCCAGCACTTCCTCGATCCACTTCACCGGGATGATCTTCAGATCACGGGTGACGTTGGCCGGGATGTCCGCCAGGTCCTTGCGGTTCTCCTCGGGGATGATCACCGTGGTGATGCCGCCACGCAGCGCGGCCAGCAGCTTCTCCTTCAGCCCGCCGATCGCGGTGACACGACCACGCAGGGTGATCTCGCCGGTCATCGCCACTTCGGCGCGGATCGGCACCTTGGTCAGCGTGGACACCAGCGAGGTCACCATCGCGATGCCGGCGCTGGGGCCGTCCTTCGGGGTGCTGCCGTCGGGCACGTGCACGTGCACGTCGTGCTTCTGCAGGAACTCGTTGTCGATCCCCAGCCGCTCGGCGCGCGAACGCACCACCGACAGGGCGGCCGAGGCCGATTCCTTCATCACGTTGCCCAGCTGGCCGGTCAGGATCAGCTGACCCTTGCCCGGGACCAGGGTCGATTCGATCTGCAGCAGGTCGCCGCCCACTTCGGTCCAGGCCAGGCCGGTGACCAGGCCGATCTCGTTCTGTTCCTCGGCGCGGCCGAAATCGACCCGGCGCACGCCCAGGTACTTGTCCAGGTTCTTGCCGGTGACCACCACCAGTGCCTTCTTCTTCGCACCGGCCTTCTTGCCGGCCTTGGCCGGCTTGGGCAGCCCGGCGGGGCCGGCCAGCGCGATTTCCTTGACCACCTTGCGGCAGATCTTGGCCACTTCGCGCTCGAGGTTGCGCACGCCCGATTCGCGCGTGTAGTAACGCACGATGTCCTGGATGGCGTCGGCCTCGATCTCCAGTTCCTCCGGCTTCAGGCCGTTGGCCTTGAGCTGCTTGGGCACCAGGTAGCGCATGGCGATGTTGAGCTTTTCATCCTCGGTATAACCGGGGATGCGGATCACTTCCATGCGGTCCAGCAGCGGGCCGGGAATGTTGAGCGAGTTGGAGGTCGCCACGAACATCACTTCGTACAGGTCCAGGTCCACTTCCAGGTAGTGGTCGTTGAACGCGTTGTTCTGCTCGGGATCCAGCACTTCCAGCAGCGCCGACGACGGATCGCCACGGAAGTCCATCGACATCTTGTCGATCTCGTCCAGCACGAACAGCGCGTTCTTGCTGCCCACCTTGTTGAGGTTCTGCACGATGCGGCCCGGCATGGAGCCGACGTAGGTGCGACGGTGGCCGCGGATTTCGGCCTCGTCGCGCACGCCGCCCAGGCTCATGCGCACGAACTTGCGGTTGGTCGCCTTGGCGATGGACTGGCCGAGCGAGGTCTTGCCCACGCCGGGCGGGCCGACCAGGCACAGGATCGGGCCCTTCATCTGCTTCACGCGCGACTGCACCGCCAGGTATTCCAGGATGCGGTCCTTGACCTTGTCCAGGCCGAAGTGATCGGCATCCAGCGTGTCCTGCGCGGCCTTGAGGTCCTTGCGCACCTTGGTGCGCTTCTTCCACGGCACGCCCAGCAGCCAGTCCAGGTAGTTGCGCACGACCGCGGCTTCGGCCGACATCGGCGACATCTGCTTGAGCTTGTTGAGCTCGGCCTTGGCCTTGGTTTCCACCGGCTTGGGCATGCCCGCCTCGGCGATCTTGCGGGCCAGTTCGTCCAGTTCGCCGGGCGCGTCGTCGAGGTCACCCAGTTCTTTCTGGATGGCCTTCATCTGCTCGTTGAGGTAGTACTCGCGCTGGCTCTTTTCCATCTGCGACTTCACGCGGCCGCGGATGCGCTTTTCCATCTGCTGCACGTCGATTTCGCCGTCGACCAGGCCCACCAGCATTTCCAGCCGGTCGCCGATCTGCAGGGTTTCCAGCAGGCGCTGCTTGTCGGCCAGGCGCACGCTGATGTGCGCGGCGATGGTGTCGGCCAGGCGCGCCGGTTCATCGATGCCGGCCAGGGTCTGCAGCAGTTCCGGCGGCAGCTTGCGATTGGTTTTGACGTACTGCTCGAACAGCGACATCAGCGACCGGGCGATCGCTTCGATCTCGCGCGGCTCGCGCGACTCGTCCGATTCGATTTCGGTGGCGATGCCCTGCAGCGCGCCGTCGCGCTCGGTGACCTGGGTGACGTTGACCCGCGACAGGCCTTCGACCAGCACCTTGATGGTGCCGTCGGGCAGCTTCAGAAGCTGCAGCACCTGGGCCAGCGTGCCGACCTGGTAGAGGTCGGCGGCGGTGGGATCGTCGGTCTCGGCCGACTTCTGCGCCAGCAACAGGATGCGCTTGTCCGCCGCCATCGCCTGTTCCAGCGCGTGCATGGACTTGTCGCGGCCGACAAACAGCGGAATGACCATGTGCGGGAACACCACCACGTCACGCAGCGGCAGTACCGGCAGGTCGAGAGTCTCAGTTGGGGAACGGGCCATGTGGGCTCCAGTGGAACAGTGGGGATGGCCTCCGGGCGGCCTCGCCCGGATACAAAAAAAGCCGATGGCCTCGTTATGGGGCCATCGGCTTCTAGATGCAAGCTGTTCTGAAAAACTTCTATCAATTCAATTGCTTGAACCGATTATTCAGCACCCGCAGCCTTCTGTTCAGGGGCCGGTGGGGTCTGGTAGATCAGGTACGGCTCGGACTTGTGCTCGATCACCGATTCATCCACGACAACCTTGCTGACGTTCTCGGCCGACGGCAGGTCGTACATGGTGTCCAGCAGGACCGATTCGACGATGGTCCGCAGGCCACGGGCACCGGTCTTGCGCTTGAGCGCCTTGCGGGCGATCGCGGCCAGGGCGTCGGGGCGGAACTCCAGCTCGACGTGCTCCATCTCGAACAGCTTCTTGAACTGCTTGGTGATGGCGTTCTTCGGCTCGGTCAGGATCCGCACCAGGGCGGCCTCGTCCAGCTCTTCCAGGGTTGCCACCACCGGCAGGCGGCCGACGAACTCGGGGATAAGGCCGAACTTGATCAGGTCTTCCGGCTCGACTTCCGCCAGCACCTTGCCGATTTCCTGCTTGCGCTCGGCGCTCTTGACCTTGGCACCAAAGCCGATGCCGCCCGAATCGTTGGAGCGCGCCTGGATCACCTTGTCCAGCCCGGCAAACGCACCGCCGCAGATGAACAGGATGTTCTTGGTGTCCACCTGCAGGAATTCCTGCTGGGGATGCTTGCGCCCGCCCTGCGGCGGCACGCTGGCCACGGTGCCTTCGATCAGCTTCAGCAGGGCCTGCTGGACGCCTTCGCCGGACACGTCACGGGTGATCGACGGGTTCTCGCTCTTGCGCGAGATCTTGTCGATTTCATCGATGTAGACGATGCCCTGCTGTGCCTTCTCGACGTCGTAGTCGCACTTCTGCAGCAGCTTCTGGATGATGTTCTCCACGTCCTCGCCCACGTAACCGGCTTCGGTCAGCGTGGTGGCGTCGGCCATGGTGAACGGCACGTTGAGCAGGCGGGCCAGGGTTTCGGCCAGCAGCGTCTTGCCCGAACCGGTCGGGCCGACCAGCAGGATGTTCGACTTGGCCAGTTCGACCTCGTCGTTCTTCTGCCGGCTCTCGATGCGCTTGTAGTGGTTGTACACAGCCACGGCCAGCGTGCGCTTGGCCCGGTTCTGGCCAATCACGTACTGGTCGAGGACCTCGAGGATCTCGCGCGGCTTGGGCAGCGAACTGCGCGCCGACTGCGCCTTTTCCTCGAGTTCTTCACGGATGATGTCGTTGCACAGCTCCACGCACTCATCGCAGATGAACACGCTCGGGCCCGCAATCAGCTTGCGCACCTCATGCTGGCTCTTTCCGCAGAAAGAGCAGTAGAGGATCTTGCCGGTGTCCGTGGAACGACCTTGGCGGTCTTCGCTCATGCTTCGCTTACCCAGTTACCCCACCCGCTGAACGGGGGTTCGATTCGAGAATAACACAGGGTCGGGAGGACACCAGTCCGCCCGACCCTGCGGAAACAAGCCGGTTTGCCGGCCTGGCTGCAGCATCATGCCGGGGTGATCGACTCTTCCGGACGGCGCTCGAGCACCTGGTCCACCAGCCCGTAGGCCACCGCGTCGGCGGCGCTCTTGAAGTTGTCGCGCTCGGTATCGCGCGCGATGGTCTCCAGCGACTGGCCGGTGTGCTTGGCCAGCACCTCGTTCAGGCGCGAGCGCAGGGTCAGGATTTCACGGGCATGGATGTCGATATCCGTGGCTTGGCCCTGGAAGCCGCCCAGCGGCTGGTGGATCATCACCCGCGAGTTCGGCAGCGCGTAGCGCTTGCCGGCCGCGCCGGATGCCAGCAGCAGCGCGCCCATCGAGGCGGCCTGGCCGACGCAGATGGTGCTCACGTCCGGCTTGATGTACTGCATGGTGTCGTAGATCGCCATGCCGGCGGTGACCACGCCACCGGGCGAGTTGATGTAGA